>MDSY01116670.1_pt1 | contig 27721 bp, 23 predicted proteins | sample 811131 | NCBI WGS metagenome assembly MDSY01 (sample SAMN05326643, study PRJNA326480) | marine metagenome | isolation source: seawater | place: Atlantic Ocean: South West | collected 2010
ATTTGGAACAACATCAGCAAATCCTATCTAGCGTATCAACTATTTTGAAAGTTGACAAAATTAACTTAGAAATAAAGCTTAAAGAAATTTGCTGCCTACTAAAGCAAAAGAAAAGCAACTACGACTGGGTGGGTTTTTATTTTGCAAAGCCTGAAACAAAAACTTTGCACCTAAAGGCTTTTGCGGGAATTCCTACAGACCACATGGTAATTCCTTTTGGAAAAGGAATTTGCGGACAAGTTGCCCTTTCTAATCAAAACCTTGTTGTTGACGATGTTCATGCAGAAGAAAACTACATTTCATGTAATATTGATGTTAAATCAGAAATAGTCATTCCACTATTCCTTAATGGGGTTAATATCGGTCAAATAGACATTGATTCCAATACTTCAAAAGCCTTTAATCAAGACGATATTGTTTTACTTAAAGAAATAAACTACAGGTTGAGCAAATATATGCTATCTAACAAACTATCTATAAACATCTCCTAAAATGAATTTAACACGCAAAATTAGTTCTGCCTTAATTTCTGTTTTTGACAAAGACGGACTTACCCCTATTATTAAAAAACTAGATTCACTTGGTGTTACTATATATTCAACTGGAGGGACAGAGAAGTTTATTCAAGAGCTTGGTTACAAAGTCGTTGCTGTTGAAGACATTACTTCTTATCCTTCAATTCTGGGAGGGCGGGTTAAAACTTTACATCCTAAAGTTTTTGGAGGAATTTTAAATCGTAAGAAAGTTGAATTGGATCAGGAAGAATTAAAACAGTATGAAATTCCCCAAATCGATTTGGTTATTGTTGATCTATATCCATTCGAAAAAACGGTTGCTTCAAATGCTTCTGAACAAGATATAATTGAAAAAATAGATATTGGTGGAATTTCCTTAATTCGAGCAGCAGCAAAAAACTTTGCTGACGTAATTTGTGTTTCGGACAAAAACAATTACAATGAATTCTTGGCCTTATTAAACTCATCGAGAGGGATATCAACATTAAATGATCGTAAAAGTTTTGCAGCTAAAGCATTCAATATTTCATCTCATTACGATACTGCTATTTTCAATTACTTTAATACTGAATCAGAGGAAGCGAGTCTGAAACTCAGCATCCAGGAATCTAAAAGTCTACGTTATGGTGAAAATCCTCATCAAAAAGCATTTTTCTTTGGTCCTTTAGACGATTTCCTTGATCAGATTCATGGAAAAGAAATTTCCTACAACAACCTTTTAGATATAGATGCTGCTGTTCAGTTAATGTCAGAATTTCTTGATGAGGAGCCAACTTTTGCAATTTTAAAACACAACAATGCCTGTGGTCTTGCATCACGCTCAACCCTAGTCCAAGCATATGAAGACGCTTTATCAGGAGATCCTGTTTCTGCTTTTGGTGGTGTATTAATTTGTAACCGTACAATTAATATTGCAACCGCATACAAAATAAACACCTTGTTTTGCGAGGTTATAATTGCTCCATCTTTTGATGCTGATGCCTTAGAAATTTTAAAAAGTAAAAAAAATCGCATTCTTTTGATTCAAAAAACTAGTGTAATTCTTCAAAATTCTATTAGATCCTGTCTTAATGGTTATTTAGTCCAAGAAAAAGATTCAATAACTGAGGGTCTAGAAGATTTGACATTGGCTACAGTATTAACACCCAGTGATCAGGAAATTAAAGATCTTATTTTTGCTTCTAAAATTTGTAAACACACCAAATCAAATACAATAGTTCTTGTAAAAAACAATCAGTTACTTTCTTCTGGAACTGGTCAAACTTCTCGAGTTGATGCGTTAAAACAGGCTATTGAAAAAGCAAATGGTTTTGGGTTTGACATTCAGGATTGCTCTATGGCTAGTGATGCTTTTTTCCCTTTTCCTGATTGTGTTGAAATAGCATTTAATGCTGGTGTTCGATCTGTAATTCAACCTGGTGGATCGATAAAAGATCAACTCTCATTAGATTTTTGTAATGCAAACAAAATGTCAATGGTATTCACAGGAATCCGACATTTTAAACATTAATTTTAGTACATTTGAAATAGACTAAAAAAAATACTTCATTATGGGTTTTTTCGACTTCCTCACAGAAGAAATTGCAATTGATCTAGGGACAGCAAACACCTTGATTATTCACAAGGATAAAGTAGTCGTTGACAGTCCTTCAATTGTTGCAATTGATCGAACTACAAATAAAGTTATTGCTATCGGACTTGAAGCGAGTATGATGCAAGGTAAAACTCATGAAAATATTAAAACTATTCGGCCCTTAAAAGATGGAGTTATTGCTGATTTTAATGCTTCTGAGCAGATGATTAACATGCTTATTAAAAGTATCCCTACCTTGAAGAAAAGGTTAATTACTCCTTCACTTAGGATGGTTATATGCATTCCTTCTGGTATTACTGAAGTGGAGATGCGAGCCGTTAGAGAATCTGCCGAACGTGTAAATGGAAAAGAAGTTTACCTTATTCCTGAACCTATGGCTGCTGCCATTGGAATTGGGATAGACATAAAACAACCTAAAGGCAACATGATTGTTGACATTGGAGGAGGAACTACTGAAATAGCGGTAATTGCTCTATCTGGTATTGTTTGTGACAAATCTGTCAAAATTGCAGGTGATGTATTTACTAATGATATTGTTTATTATATGCGTCGTCAACACAACTTATACGTTGGTGAAAGGACAGCTGAAAAAATTAAAATAACTATAGGAGCAGCTTTAGAAGAGCTTGAAAATCCTCCTGAAGACATGTCTGTTCAAGGTAGAGATCTTTTAACGGGAAAGCCAAAACAAGCAATTGTTTCTTACAGAGAAATAGCTAAAGCTCTTGACAAGTCTATCCTTAGAATAGAAGACGCCATAATGGAAGCCCTTTCCCAAACACCTCCAGAATTAGCTGCAGATATATACAATACCGGAATATACCTTGCGGGTGGTGGTTCAATGCTTAGAGGTTTGGATAAAAGAATTTCAATTAAAACTGATCTTCCAGTTTATATAGCTGAAGACCCATTGCAAGCTGTAGTTCGTGGTACTGGAATAGCTTTAAAGAATATTGACCGTTTTAAAACGATTTTGATTAAATAAGTTTATTATGCAATGGATTTTATCTCGTTTAATCCAATATAAAAACTTTTTTTTATTTATCTTTTTATTAGGAATTGGACTTGTTTTTTCTAGTTACAGAAGTTACTATCATCAGTCCAGTTTACAACAATTTGGAATAATTATTACTGGAAATATATCTCAATCAATTAATAAGTCAAAATCATACTTAAACCTTAGAGAATCTAACCAAAAGTTACTTAAAGAAAATAACAAACTTCAAGAAAAAATTTTATACCTAAAAGGGTTGAGAAACTCCTCGGATGAAGATGAAATTAATCCTGAATTAATTCAATATTTTCTTAAATCTGCACAAGTTGTGAAAAATAGTTTCTCAAAAGCAAGAAACATTTTAATTATAAATAAAGGGTCTTCTGACGGTATAAAGAAAGACATGAGTGTAGTAAGTTCTGATGGAATTGTTGGAATAATAAAACAGACTAGTAATGATTTTTCTAGTATAATCTCAGTGCTTTACCAAGATTTTAAAATTAATGCTAAACTAAATAACTCAGGAGCTTTTGGATCTTTATCTTGGAAAGGGAGAAGTCCTAATAAAATGATTTTATCTGACGTGTCAGTTATTAATGCTATTGAGCTTGGAGACACTATTGTTACAGGAGGAATGTCTGCGTATTTCCCAAAAGGAATTCCAATAGGAATAATAGTTGATTTTGATATCCCAATTGGAGGGTATTATTCTATAGAAGTAGAGCTTCTAAATAACTTAACAAATTTAGAGAACGTATATATCATTGATAATAAAAAAAGATCTGAGTTTTTAGATCTTCAAATAAAGGACAACAATGATTCAAGATAATTTAAAAACTTTATTTAATTTTATTTGTCTTGTTTTGCTGCAATTCTTAATATTTGATAATGTTAATTTGTTTGGGTTTTCCAATCCAGCATTTTATTTATTTTTTATTATTATTTATCGTTTTGATAAATCTAAATTTTTATTGATTTTACTTGGCTTTTCACTTGGCTTAATAATTGATTTATTTCAAAATTCTTCCGGAGCAAATACAATTGCTACACTTTTCATTAGTTTTATACGTCCATTAATGATAAGGTTTTCATTTGGTGTTAATCCTGATAATATCTCTATATTTAGTATGAAGTCAAGGATAGATAGTCAAGTCTTGTATGTAATTTTGATGGTTATTATTCATCAATTTCTAATTCAATTTATAGCATATTTCGATGTAAATCTGTTTGTTGTTATTATCAGAAATACAGTTATGAATTCAATTTTTACTTTCATTATAATATTTGCAACACTTAACCTACTCAAAAAGAAAGACTAATGCGAAAAACACTTTTAGCCGGGCTTACCTTAATCGTGAGTATCTTTTTTATATCTCGTTTGTTTCAATTGCAGGTCTTAACCACTTCCTATCAAACACTTTCTGATAACAATGCTATTTTATCTATCTCGGACTATCCAGAGCGGGGTTTTATTTATGATCGAAACGGAAAACTATTAGTGGCAAATCAAGCAGCTTACGACATCATGATAATTCCTGAAAATGTTATACCATTTGATACGCTTTCCTTTTGTGAACTTGCTGGTATTTCTAAAGATAAACTCATTAGTAATTTAAAAAAAGCAAGAAGATTCTCTAAGCGACTTCCTTCAACAATAGTTAATCAAATATCAAAAGAAACCTACGCGCATCTTCAGGAACAAATGTGGAAGTATGAAGGGTTTTTTATTCAAAAAAAATCACTTAGAGATTATCGCGTAAACTTTGGGGCCAATGTTTTAGGTTATGTTAGTGAAGTAAACAAAAACGATCTCAAAAATGATCAATATTATCAATTGGGAGAAATAATAGGACGTCAAGGAATTGAAAAATACTATGAAAAAGAATTGAGAGGTGAGAAAGGAAAACGTTTTTTACAAAAAGACAGGTTCAATAAAATTATTGGAGAATATAAAGATAAGTCTTTTGATATAATCCCAAAAGTAGCTCAAGACGTTCAGTTAACGCTTGATGCCACTCTTCAAGAATATGGCGAATCATTAATGAATAACAAAAGAGGAGGTATTGTAGCTATCGAACCATCCACTGGAGAAATACTTGCTCTAGTTAACGCACCCTCATACAATCCTAACCTTTTGGTAGGTAGAAATCGGTCTAGTAATTACAAAAAGCTAGTAAACGACACTTTATCAAAGCCATTATTTGACAGAGGCCTTCAGGCGCTATATCCACCAGGATCTCCATTCAAGACACTTAATGCACTTATTGCACTTCAAGAAGGGGTTATTAATTCTAAAACTAAGTTCAAATGCAATAAAGGACACTATTATGCTCGTGGATCTTTTATGGAGTGTCACTGCAAACCGGGATCAAAAAATGATCTTTTGGAGGGAATTTATAAGTCATGTAATACTTATTTTGCTAATACTTACAAAAAAATAATAGAAAAATACGACACCCCTGACAAAGGTCTAAATCAATGGAACGAGCATTTAAAAAGTTTTGGGCTTGGTAATTATTTAGGCTACGACCTATCTGTTGGTAAAAGAGGATTTATTCCTGATGCAGCATATTATAACTCTTGGTATAAAAAAGGAGGATGGAAAGCACCTACGATTATCTCAAACGCTATTGGTCAAGGAGAGGTTTTAACTACTCCTATTCAATTAGCTAATTTTACCGCAGCTATAGCAAATAGAGGTTATTACTATACCCCACATTTTCTCAAATCTATTTCTGGAGATACCCTTCAGCAAAATTTCACTCGTAAAAATACCAGTATCGATCCAAAATATTTTGAAATTGTAGTAGAGGGGATGCACAAAGTAGTTGAAAAAGGAACCGCTAGAATTGCTCGTATTAAAGATATTGAGGTTTGTGGTAAAACGGGTACTGCAGAAAACTTTATAAAAATAGATGGTATCAAAACCCAACTCACTGATCATTCTATTTTTATAGCATTCGCTCCAAAAGATGATCCTAAAATTGCAATTGCTGTTTTTATAGAAAATGGTTATTGGGGAGGAAGATGGGCTGCACCTATTGCAAGTTTAATGATTGAAAAATATATAAATAAAGAAATTAAACGTTCTTGGCTTGAAAAAAAAATGGTCGATGGAAGTCTAGTTAGTGAGTATGAAAAACCCTATTCGGGGAAATCTTTTAAAATAAATGAATAAGAGTTTATTCAGGCTTGATTGGATTAGCATATTGCTATACCTAGCCCTTGTTAGCTTTGGGTTAGTAAATATCTATTCAACAAATTTTAATGAAAATTCAAATCTGTTTAATTTTAACATACCAGTTGGTAAACAGTTTTTATTTTTTTTTATTAGTGTTGTTTCTGCTATAGTTATATTATTTAGTAATCCAAAAGTATTCCAACGCTTCGCAAGTGTTTTTTATTTATTTACACTTTTATTACTTATTGGATTATTTATTTTTGGAAATAATATTTCAGGTGCAACATCTTGGTATACATTCGGAGGAATTGGACTTCAGCCATCGGAATTTTCTAAGGTAGCTACTGCATTAGCTGTATCTAAACTTTTAAGTGAAATTCAGATTAATATTAAAAAAGTAAAATCATTAGTTCAAGTTGCTATTGTAATTTTACTTCCAATGATTCTGATTATACTTCAACCAGATCCTGGCACGGCTTTGGTCTTTAGTGCATTCTTTTTTGTATTATTTAGAGAGGGGTTAAATTCGATTTTTCTGTTACTTGTTTTTGGAATAATTTTCTTTTTTATATTAACTCTTGTAGCTCCAATTCCATTTGTTTTTGCAAGTATAGTTACATTATTGATTTCTTTATATTTCTTTTCAAGAAAATTAAATAAAAAAACTCCTTTACTCCCCTATTTAGGTGTAATTCTGATTAGTTGTAGCTATGTATATTCAGTAGATCATATTTTTAACAACTTGTTTGAACAAAGACATCGAGATCGATTTAATATCATTTTAGGCAAAGAAGTAGATATTCGTGGAATTGGTTATAATATAAATCAATCTAAAATTGCAATAGGATCAGGTGGATGGAAGGGTAAAGGCTTTCTTCAAGGAACTCAAACCAAAGGGAATTTTGTTCCTGAACAGCATACAGACTATATATTTAGTACTATTGGAGAGGAATGGGGGTTTTATGGAAGTACAGCAGTGATAGTAGTCTTCTGCTTTTTAATCATACGGATTATTTATCGAGCAGAAAATATCAAAAATAATTTTGCTCGAATCTATGGTCATGGTCTAGCTGCAATATTATTTTTACATTTCTTTATCAATATAGGAATGTCATTGGGAGTAGTTCCTACAATAGGAATACCTCTTCCTTTCATCAGTTATGGTGGTTCTAGTTTACTAGGATTTAGTTGTCTCCTTTTTATTTTTTTGAATTTAGATGCAAATCGTTTAAACGATTAACTAAATTAATTTTTTTACATCTAAAACATCACGAAGACTATTCCCCAGGGTCATAAAAGCAAAAACTAAGCTCATTATTGCTAATCCTGGAACAATCGCCAAGTAAGGTTTTCCTAATAATATATATCGAAAATGGTCTTTAATCATTCCACCCCAACTTGGAACTGGAGGTTGTGCTCCAATACCCAAAAAGCTAAGACCGCTTTCAATCAAAATTGCTGATGCAAAATTTGCAGCAGAAATGACAATCAAAGTCGGGATGACCAAGGGAAGAATATGTTTAAATAGAATTCTGAAATCACTAAAGCCAAGAACTCTAGCTACTTGGATATATGTTTTCTCTTTTATAGAAATAACTTGACCTCTAACAACTCTGGCAACCTCAACCCACATTGTTAATCCAACAGCAATAAATACTTGCCAATATCCTTTCCCAAGAGCTAACGTAATAGCTATTACTATTAATAAAGTTGGTATAGACCATATTACATTAATAAACCAAACAATAAAAAGATCGATTTTTCCACCAAAATAACCCCCTATAGAACCAATAATAATACCTACTATTAAAGAAATCAAAACAGCAATAAATCCAATAGCTAATGAAATCCTTGATCCTATCAAAACTCTGCTCAGTAAATCTCTTCCATATTTATCTGTCCCTAAAATGAATTTCTTTTCAATAATATATTCTTGTTTAATTTCTTCATATGTTTTGTCACCATAATATCTTGATAAATCAATTGATTGAAAATAGTTTCGGGGAGTTCCTGTAGCATGATAAAATAGTTTTTGATTTCTCCAAGTTAAACTATCGATTGCAATCTCCTCAAAAACATTACTGAAATACGAATTTGGAAGTATTAATAACTGAGTTTTAAATAAGGGAGGCTTTGAATGAATTGATAAATGCATTTGATTTGCATTTGGACTGTTATCCGGAGCAATCCGATTAGCAAATATACTTACCAAAATCATAAGCAGAATATAACATACACTAATTATACCTAGTAGATCTTTAGATAATCGATGAAATATAAACCCTATAGACAAGAGTTATTCTTTAATTTGAGCAAGTTTATTTATTTTTCTGATTGGAGAACTCAAATCTTGAAGTACCTTTACTGCTTCGAAAAGATAAATATCCTTTTGTAAATCTTTTTCCCAACGCAAACGACTTTCTTTTAAATCACCATCTTTTTCTAACATAAGTGAATCAATCTTTAAGGTTTCTACAACGAATGGAGATTTAAACTTACTCAAATCATCATACTTAGAAGTTTCTTCTTTACGGCTTTTTCGTTCATTAATAAATTTGTCATAATTCAAGGAATATAAATTTTCATCTTGCTGAGATTTAATCCATTGAGCCTGCTCATCAATTAAAATCATGTAAGAATTGCTTGCGATTCGTTTTCTACTCTGTTTTAAAGCATAATCAAAATTCATGGTGGAATTCCAAGTTTGATAATTTGCAGGTGATATCTTATCCCAGGATAAGGGATTATCTTGTGCTTTTTCTCCTGTATCAATATAACTATATCTCCCCGGAAAAACTATATCACTTTTGACTCCTTCAAGCTGAGTTGAACCGCCATTTATTCTATAAAATTTATCAGTAGTCAACTTTAAAGCTCCTAAATCTCCGTGGGTATTATTAGAGATTATTTGATTTAAATCAATAACATTTTGAACCGTTCCTTTACCAAAAGTCTGTTTACTTCCTATAATAACGGCTCTCTTATAGTCTTGTAATGCTGCCGCAATAATCTCCGATGCTGAAGCAGAAAACTCATTAACCATAAGCACTAAAGGTCCGTCCCATGAAATTTTTGAATCTGTATCACTTAAAACTTTTTTTTTGTCTCCTGTGCTTTTAACTTGGACAACGGGGCCATCCTTAATGAAAAATCCTGTCATATCAACTACAGTCTGAAGTGAACCTCCTCCATTATTTCTTAGATCCAAAATAATTCCTTGAATATTCTCGTTTTTAAGTTTTTCAATTTCCTTTTCAACATCATTAGCTGCGTTTCGCTGGTCATAATCTTTAAAGTCAATATAAAATTTAGGCAAGTGAATAATTCCATACTTTTTGTCATCTTTCAAAATAATTGAAGATTTAGCAAAAGCATCTTCAAGCTCAACTATATCTCTTGTAATTGGAATAATTTCTATAGTAGTATCTACGTGCTTAATAGTTAGGTAGACTTTTGTCCCTTTTGGTCCTTTAATCAGTTTAACTACATCATCTATTCGCATTCCTGCAATATCAATAGGCTCTTCATTTTCTTGCGCGACTTTCATAATAACATCTTCAACCATAAGTAATTTGTCTCGCCATACTGGACCTCCTGAAATTACTTCTACGATTCTAATCTCCTGATTTTTCTTTTGTAAACGTGCTCCAATTCCTTCAAACTTACCAGAGATATTTAGATCAAAAAGTTCTTTATCTTGTGGAGCAAAATAAAAAGTATGAGGATCGAACTGGGTCGCAATGGAATTTAAATAAATTGAAAAATAATCTTTTCTTTGTAAATCGTTTCTGATTTCAAAATATACGTCCATGTTTTCTTTTGTTATCCCACGAGACTGGGCTTCAATATCAACATCTGAAAGCATAACATATGTGCTATCTATTTCATATTTCTTTAATTCTTCTTCTTTTTTTTCTGAATAGATACCTAATGTAGATAGTTTAAAATATTTTATCCAAATTTTTTTTAATTCAAATAAAGACTCGGCATAAGCCATGTTTTCATAATCTAAATTAATCTCTTCATCTAAAGAAAAATCAAAGGGAGAATCAAGTAAAGATTTATAAAAAGCTTTAATCTGTTCTTGCCTCTTGATGTAGGTTTTAAATGTATAATTAAAAAACTCTAACTTAGATTCTTTGAATTCTTCATCAAGTTTTGTTTTATATTGATTGAAATTATTAATGTCTGCCTGAATAAAGTATCGATGTTGACCGTCCATAGTTTGGATATAATTCATAAAAACATTTTCTGAAAAAGTATCGTCAATTGTTTCAGGGTCATAATGTCCTCTTTCCAAAATATAAGCCATAATCTCGAGCAATAACTTATCTTTTTCTGGATTAGAATTAGGTGTTGGATTAGTTAAAGTGAAACCATACGAGAGACACATGGCAAAAGTTCCTATCAGTAAGAATCTTATTTTTTTCATTGAATTTTTTTCAAAATTATAAGCTGGAGTAAAAAACTAAATTTTCATGAACATCATTATTTAAAAAGTAATGTACTGGCTTATTTTATTTAATTTAGTTTATTCTACTAAATTAGATAAATGAATATGCATTGCCAAAAATCACAGTGCTTTTTGTATTTAATTAACACCTACTATCCCTTGATAATTTCTTAATTTAGCAGCAAAGTAATTTTATGACCAACAAACCACTAATTCTGGTAACAAATGACGATGGAATAACCGCACCTGGAATTCGAGCATTAATTGAAGTTATGAATACGATTGGTGATGTTGTTGTTGTTGCTCCAGATAGCCCTCAATCTGCAATGGGACATGCCATAACAATTAACTCAACCCTATATTGTGTTGAAATAAAAGAAGTTAACGGACCCCAAAAAGAATATCAATGCTCAGGAACTCCAGCAGATTGTGTTAAACTTGCTATTAATGAATTATTAGATCGGAAACCTGATATTTGTGTTTCTGGTGTTAATCATGGATCAAATTCTTCGATTAATGTGGTTTACTCAGGAACTATGAGTGCTGCTATAGAAGCTGGGATTGAAGGAATTCCTGCTATTGGTTTTTCACTTCTAGACTATCGATGGAATGCAGATTTTGATCCCATTAAGCCATTTATAGAAAAAATAACACGAGCTGCGATGCATAATAAACAAAGAGCCGATGTTGTTTTAAATGTAAATTTTCCTGCTCTTGCAAAGAAAGAAATTAAAGGAATAAGAGTTTGCCGCCAAGCAAAAGCTAATTGGGTAGAAAAATTTGATAAACGTCAAAGCCCCTTGGGTAGAGACTATTACTGGCTTACTGGAGATTTTTTAAATGAGGATAAAGGACAAGATACAGACGAATGGGCACTTAAAAAAGGATATGTTTCAGTTGTGCCTACTCAATTCGATCTAACGGCTCACCATGCTATTCAAGAGCTTAACAATTGGGGTTTTGAGAACTAAAGAACGTTTAATAGGAATCACAATTGGATTGGTCTTAACCTTATTAGGGATGTCCTGTTTTACCTTTTATTTCTCAGATGAAACAATTTGGAGAAGTTTTCAAATACTTTACATTGAGCAAAAATTAGGAAGTTTAATTAGTTTAGGAGCTCTTTTGAATTTACCTGTTTTTTTTGTGTTTATCAAACAAAATAAATATGATAAAGCCTATGGGATTATCAGTTTTTTGCTCCTTTTAATTGGTATAATTGCATTATTAAAATTCATCTAATGAAATACTATATAATCGCAGGTGAAGCTTCAGGAGACTTACATGCTTCTAATTTAATGTATGCACTTAGGAATGAAGATCCTGAGGCAGATTTCAGATTTTGGGGTGGTGATATGATGCAAGCTGCGGGTGGTACTCTAGTAAAACACTACAAAGAATTAGCCTTTATGGGCTTTTGGGAAGTGTTTATTAATCTTTTTACTATTCTGAAAAATATTTCATTTTGTAAAAAAGATATTAGACTATTCAATCCCGATACGATTATTTACGTTGACTACCCAGGATTTAATCTACGAATTGCTGCATGGGCTAAGAAGAAAGGGTTTAAAAATCTATATTATATAAGTCCACAAATATGGGCTTGGAAAGAAAATAGGATTTCTAAAATAAAAAGAGATCTAGATGCCCTTTATGTAATTTTACCTTTTGAGGAAATTTATTATAAAGAAAAACATAACTACAATACCATATTTGTTGGGAACCCCTTAGTGGATGTTATTGAAGATTCGCTAAAAGAAAAAAACACCTTTAGAGCTGATCAAAAACTGAATTCAAATGTTCCTATAATCGCTTTGTTGCCAGGAAGTAGGAAACAAGAAATTATAAAAATGATGCCAACTTTCTTAAATGTTATTGATCGTTTCCCCCAATATAAATTCATCATTGCTGCTTCTCCAGGAATTGATTTTGATTGGTATCAGCAGTTTTTAAAAGGAAAACCTGTACTTTTAGTTAAGAATCAAACATATTCTTTGCTTAAAAACAGTTATGCGGCAATAGTCACCAGTGGAACTGCTACTCTAGAAACTGCTCTATTTAGAGTTCCGCAAATGGTTTGCTATCGTAGTAGCTTTTTAAGTTTTCAAATTGCAAAACGTATTATTACACTCCCCTTCATTTCATTAGTTAATCTAATCATGGATAAAGAAGTTGTTTCAGAAATTATTCAAAATGAATTTACTGTAAATCGTATTGAAAATGAATTAAAACTTATTACCGAATCTGATAAAAGAGACAAACTTTTAAAAGCATATGATGAGCTTCACCAAAAATTATCTACTGGAGGTGCTAGTAAAAAAACAGCTATCGGGATAATTAATTTTCTACAAAATTAACTAGTGCCTTAAAATTATTCTATTTATAAAAAAAACTCTTGAATATTAAATTGAAACCAATTATAGTTTGCTCAATTTTAATTAAAATCTACTCTTTTCGATTTGAACGAGTTATTCCTCTTGTTTATAATTCAATATTCAATCGAGATACACAATAAAATAGACCCAACTTATTCACCTCTAAAACGTGGAGTAAAGCTTTTCAGATATTTTTGAAAATCATCTGGCCCTTGAAAAACCATATAATCTCCCTGCTTAATCATTTTAAGATACGGCTCTAATTGTTGGGCAGTATAATAGCCTACAACTGGCATGATTGGATCACCTTCTTCACTAAAAAAGACCATAGTTGGATATCCTTTTACACCCAAGAATTGAGTGAACTGATGCGTGGCGTTTTTGCCTTTCCTTAGAGAGTCATAATTAGGGTTTCTGTAGTTTTGATCATAAAAACGAATTAATTCATCACCTTCGGCATCGAACTTAACAGCATAAAAATGTTCTGAAACATAGCGGGCTAAATCTTTATTTACAAAAGTTTTTTTATCTAATAATTTACAAGGGCCACACCATTTGGTATATACATCCATAAAGATTTTCTTTGGATATTTTTTCTGTGCTTCCAAAGCTTCAGATAAACTCATCCATTCAATTTGTTGCGCACAAGTCCCGAAAGAACAAACAAGAAATAAAATAAATAGTTTGATTTTCATAAGTTATTTTTAATGAACTTCTCCCATTAATTTTTTCATTAGTGGAGAAAGAACGATAACTATTATCCCTGCTCCTAAAGCATATTGAGAGATTAGCATAAAACCGTCTGTATAAATCCCTAAGGTATCTAAACCACCAACTTTTGCATTTGTGCTTTCTACAGAGAGTTGTTTGCCAATAAAACCTACTATTTGAAAAGCATATGCAGAAGATAAAAACCAAATTCCCATCATAAATGCAACTATTCTTTTTGGAGATAAACTGGTGATTTTAGATAATCCTACGGGTGACATAAATAGTTCTCCAATAGATAAAATTAAATACATTAATACTAAGTAAGCAAATGGTACCATTCCATTTTCATCAGCACTTCCTTTACTTAAGGCTAAAATATAATAACTTGCTCCTGCTAAAACTAAACCTAAACCGAATTTATAAGGAGTTCGGGGATTTAAATTTTTATTTGATAAATATCTCCACAATAGTGAAATAGGAATTGCTAGGATAATTATGAACATTGAGTTTAAAGAGTTTGTCTGAGCTGCAGACATATAGCCGTCTAAAGCAACGTTTCTAGATGCAAATAGTGTAATTACACTTCCTGACAACTCATGAAAACCCCAGAATAAAGTCATGAAAAAAGTAATTAAAACAGCCATAAATAACTTTCTACGTTCTTTCAAGGTAGCATTGAACATTATTTTTCCAAGATAAATTAGAATTATTATACCGATTACTTTAAAAATCAACCCTACAATAGTCTCATTTCCTAAAAAAGAATCTCCTCCCATAATCGCTTTATAAGAAGATAAAATATAAGCAATAAAAGGTACACATAGTAATGCAATAATAGGTATAAATATTTTTTGTGGAACTCCAATTATCTCTTTTTCATAAACTTCTCTATTTGGAGGTAAACCTTTATCTCCAAAAACATTTTTCTTTATTCCACTCCAAAAGAAAATCAACCCAGTCATCATTCCTAATCCTGCCAATCCAAAACCATAATGATATCCGTATTTAAAAGCTAACCAGCCACATAATAATGGAGCAATCCAACCACCAATATTAATACCCATATAAAAAATAGTAAAACCAGAATCTTTTCTAACATCACCTTCCTCGTACAAAGCACCAACAAAAGTTGAAATATTAGGTTTAAAAAAACCATTCCCAACAATAATAAAAGCCAATGCTAAAAAAAAAGTAATGTTATTTTCTATAGCTAAAACAAAATGACCAGTAGCCATTAAGATTCCTCCTAAAAATATAGATGAACGCATTCCTAATATTTTGTCAGAAACTTGACCTCCAATAACTGTAGAAGCATAAACTAAAGATCCATATGATGCATAGACAGCAGCAGTAGCTAAATCTCTATTTAATAGTGATTTAAATATTTCTTCAACCATATAAAGCGTCAATAGCGCCCGCATTCCATAAAAGCTAAAACGTTCCCACAGTTCAGCAAAAAAAAGGTAAGATAGTCCTCTAGGGTGGCCTAAAAAAGCAGTTTCATTTTTTGTATTTTCAAAAGTATTATCCGACATGTTTATTATAGTTTATTGAGAATAAAGTTAGTCATCTTATTATAAAGATGTATGCGTGTATTACCTCCATAAATTCCGTGATTTTTATCTGGATAAATCATCAGCTCAAAAGGTTTATTTACCTGAACTAGTGCCTCAGCCATTCGCATAGTGTTTTGTAAATGTACATTATCGTCTCCTGAACCATGGATTAACAAATAATCACCCTTCAATAATTCAGGATAATTGAATGGTGAATTAAGATCATATCCGTCAGGGTTTTCTTGAGGAGTTCTCATGAAACGTTCGGTGTATATTGTATCATAGAATCTCCAGCTAGTAACAGGTGCAACAGCAATTGCCAGAGAAAACACATCATTCCCTTTTAAAAGGCAGTTGGTAGACATATGACCGCCGTAACTCCAACCCCAAATACCAATACGTCCAGCATCTATATATGATTTTTCTCCTAGCATTTTAGCAGCTTCTATTTGATCTAGAGTTTCAAAGTAGACTAATTGTTTGTAGGTAGCTTTTTTGAATTCAGCTCCCTTGAATCCAGTTCCTCTTCCATCTACGCAGGCAATTATATAACCTTGCTGGGCTAGGCTTTGATGCCAATAGTCCTTTGAATCATTCCATTTGTTTGCTACTTGTTGCGACCCAGGTCCAGAATACTGAAACATTAATAGTGGATATTTTTTATTTGGATCAAAGTCTTTAGGCTTAATCATCCACATATTAAGTTTATTTCCGTAAACCTCAATAGTTGAAAATTTCTTCTCAGAAACAACATACTGAGAGAGCTTACTTTTCAAAGCTGCGTTGTCTTCTATAGCTCGAATTAATTTTCCTGATTTAGTAGATCTCAAATTATACTGCATTGGAGTTTTACTGTCCTCAAAAGTGTGAATATAATAAGTATAATCTGAACTAAAAGAGACTCCGTTTGTTCCAAATTCTGGGCTTAAAGCTCTTTTCCTTGAACCATTAATTTTTATTGAATAAACAGCCCGTTCAGTACTTCCAGGCTCAACTGAAGCATAGTAAACTTCTTTTGTCCTTTCCTGGAATCCAAAAAAACGTGTTACCTCCCAGTTACCTTGAGTAATTTGTTTTTTAAGAGTACCGTCTGCTTTATAGTGGTAGATATGATTATATCCATCACGCTCGCTTGTCCATAAAAAACTTTGGTCTTCTAAAAATCTTAAATTATCGTGAACATCAACATAAGTGTTTTCTTTTTCTTCAAGGACTAATTTTCCAGTAAGGGAATGAATGTCATAACTCCAAAGCTTTAAATGATTTTGGTGACGATTAATGGTTTGAACCATCAGCTTATTTTTATTGGGGCTAAATTCGATTCTAGGAATGTAGTAGGGTTTGTTTTCTCCTAATTTAATTTTGGTCAGTTTTTTGTTTTGTATGTCATATAAGTGCAAACCAACAACTGAGTTATTTTCTCCTGCTTTAGGGTATTTAAAAGAATAAGGAAAAGGGTATAAATTTGAGCCAACTATATCCATTGAATAAGTTGGTACTAATGTTTCGTCGAACTGCATAAAAACTAGAGAAGTACTGTCTGCATTCCAGTCAAATGCTCTAACAAATCCAAACTCTTCTTCATACACCCAATCCGTGAGGCCATTTATTATATGCTCACTCCCGTCAGAAGTAATTTGATTAATAATATTTGTTGCTAAATGTTTAATATAAATATTACGCTCATAAACAAATGCAATTTTAGAACCATCAGGAGAGAATTTAGGTTCCTGAACTTTAAAACCAAATAATAAGGATGCCTTTTTGGACTTTCTGTCATAAACAAAGTATTTAGCTCTTTTTGATCTTCTATAAATTGGTTCTGGTTCAGTTTCTAGCAACAGCTTATTTTCGTCTTTTGAAAAACTATATGACTTAAAAAAAGGAATAAGAACTTCTTTAGCAGAGTTTACTATTTCTTGGACAATTTCTCCGGTTGCATAATCATAAGCGATAACCTTTGATGTTTGATCTTCTCGATTTATTTCTAAAACTGTATACTGACTTGCGGAAGTAAGTGGGTGGATTTCTTCAAGCAGTTTTGGTGAAAATTGAAAACTCCATATTTCATTGTTACTTATGTTTTTAATTTGACCTAAGACAATTAAAGGAAATAGAAAAAACAATATTGTTTTTAATGATTGCATTCTGACTTTTATTTTAAAAATAATAATCCAAAGTAGTGAATTTTAACTCCACACTAAAATAAACTATTAAAACGTTATTTAATGAAAATAGTATCTTTGTATCTAATATAAAAATAAGGATGTCGAAGAATATAACTGGATTTTCAAAAAAAACAAAAGAGGAAAAAATTAACTGGTTGATTACAAAATACTTTGCTGGTAATAATGAAGCAAAAAATACCCTTAAATCTTATTGGAATACAAATAAAAAACTTCAAAATCTTCATGATGAGTTTATTGAAAATACAGTATCCAACTTTTATTTGCCCCTTGGCGTAGCTCCTAATTTTATTATTAATCAAAAAGAATATACGCTTCCCATGGTAACTGAAGAAAGCTCTGTAGTGGCAGCGTCATCTAAAGCAGCAAAATATTGGGGTCTTCGCGGGGGATTTAAAACTACTATTATTGGTCAAGAAAAAATTGGGCAAGTACACTTCATGTACTCTGGAGTTCCTGAGAAAATACACTCTTTTTTCAAGTCAATTGAATCTCAATTTTATAAAGATATATCTGAAATTAATAAAAACATGGCTGCCCGTGGTGGTGGAATTACATCTATTGAATTAATAGACAAGACACAAGAACTCAAAGATTATTATCAATTACATGCTTGTTTTAATACAGTTGATTCTATGGGTGCAAATTTCATTAATTCTTGCTTGGAAGAATTTGCTAAAACTTTAGCTCGAGAAGCTGCAATTCATGAGAGTCTAAAAGAAGAAGATCCAATAGAAATTATAATGAGTATTTTATCTAACTATGTTCCCAATTGTCTGGTTAGAGCAGAAGTATCTTGTTCGATAGAAGATTTAGAAGCAGAAGAAGGTCTTAGTAAAAGAGAATTCGCAGAAAAATTTGTTCGTGCAGTAGAAATTGCAAGAATAGAACCCCACAGAGCTGTTACACACAACAAAGGAATAATGAACGGTATTGATGCCTTAGTCTTAGCAACAGGTAATGACTTTAGAGCAGTTGAAGCAGGAGTACATGCCTATGCTTCAAAATCAGGTCAGTATAGAGGTCTAAGTAAGGCTTCAATTAAGGGAAGTCAATTCTATTTTTTAATAGAAATTCCTTTGGCCGTTGGAACAGTTGGGGGATTAACAAACCTACACCCTCTTGTAAAATGGTCCATGCAATTATTAGGAAGGCCTAATGCCTCTGAACTTATGGAAATCATTGCGGTTGCTGGTTTAGCTCAAAACTTCGGAGCCCTAAGATCTTTGGTTACTTCTGGAATTCAAAAAGGGCATATGAAAATGCATTTATTTAATATACTGAACCAACTCAATGCAAATTCGATTGAAAAAGAAGCTGCTGTAGAATATTTCAAAACTACACCCGTTAGCTTTAGTGCTGTTAATAAGTTTTTAAAAAATTCTAATGTTTGAATTTTATAGTCCTGGAAAGTTATTAATTACTGGTGAATACTTTGTGCTTAGTGGCGCTACAGCTTTTGCTCTACCGACATTTAAAGGTCAAAGAATGCAGGTTATACAAATTGAAAACCCTGTTTTGAAGTGGAAGAGTTATACAAATTCCCAAGAAATTTGGATAAACACAACCCTATCTTTAGTCGATTTTGAATGTGTCGAATCTAGCAATACTCCACTACCTTTGATTCAAAAGCTTCAAAAAATTTTAAGATGTATTAGATTAATGCAACCACATTTCTGTTCTTCAGGCTTTGAAGTAATAACACAATTAGAATTTGATCGTAACTGGGGTTTTGGATCCTCCTCTACTTTAATAAATAATTTAGCACAATGGGCAGTTGTAAACCCTTATAAACTTCTTGATTTAACGATTGGTGGAAGTGGATATGATATTGCGGTAGCACAAGCTAAAAAACCTATATTATTCACTCGAAATCAGTATTCACCTTCAATAGAGCCTCTTGAGTTTAATCCAGACTTTATAAATGAATTATACTTAGTTTATTTGAATCAAAAACAAGACAGTCAAAAAGAAGTTACTGCTTACAAAAAACGAAAACAACCTAAACTTGAGCAAATTGATCAAATCAGTCAAATCAGTTTAGCCTTGACAAATTCCAATTCATTAAAGGACTTTAATAAATTGCTTTTAACTCACGAAAGACTCGTTGGAACAATTCTAGATAAAGAGCCAATTCAGAAAAGATTATTCCCTGACTTTAATGGACAAATTAAAAGCCTAGGAGCCTGGGGAGGTGATTTTATTTTAGCCACTGGGAGTACTAGCATTTCCTACTTTAAGAAGAAAGGATTTTCTACTATTTTGTCTTATAATGATATTATTTCCACAAAATAAGGTGCAAAAAAACCTCTTTTAGAGAGGTTTTTTAAAGTTTATTATTTATTCGTAATTAATAATATAATGAACGATTATCAGTTATGCTTGCAGAAGACTCTAATGCATTTATAACTAAGCCCGATACTTTATCACGTTCTAACTGAGCTAATCGAAGTGCATAGGAAGTGTAATCTAGTAAATCCTCAACTTTATTTTTTGCTGTAACTTGAAGCATGTAAACGCCTTTATTTCCGGTAATTAAATTTGAGCTTTGATTTACCTCTAAAGCAAAAGCAGCACCTACAACATAAGGTTCAACTCCAGCACCTACTAGAGTTCCACTTTTTTGATTTAAAACTAAAGCAGAAACAACCTCAACACTATTTGTTGCTGCCAAATCTTCTAGTGATTCAGCTGACTTATTGGCTTCAATAATTATTTTGGACTTCTTTTCGTCTTTAATTATCTGTGTAACTTCGTCTCGAACCTCATCTACAGATGCTAAGCCTTTATCCTTTATGGAAATTAGTTTAACAATTGCATAACCTCCATAAGTAAGATTGAATCGTTTTACAGACCCAACTTTCGAGTCGGAATTAAAAGCCCATTGAACTATTGATCTTTGGTTTGGTAATCCAGGCAGGTTTTCATCTAATACATCAATAGGATTTACTGAACGTAAATTATAATTTTTATTATTCGCTAGTTTAGCGAAGTCTTGCTTCGCTGATTCCATTTCGAATTGAGTAGCTGCTTGAAATACATCATTAGAAGTTTTTTCAGAAGGAAGTATTTTTTGACTTACATTTGCTAAAAGAACTAAATCTTCTTTTGCTTTTACTTTTACAATATGAAAACCATACTCAGTTTCAACTAAACCTACAGTACCTATTCTAGATTTATTGGCATAATCGAAAAAATTTTGAGTAACTCCACCTTCTTGAAAAAATCCAGTATCTCCAAAGGATTTTTGAGAAGGTCCATCAGAAAACTTAGAAGCTAATATTTCAACTTGATTTGGGTTTTTTTTAGATTGCCTTAGATATTTGTTAGCTAAAATTTTTGCTGCATTTTTTGTTCTCAAAACTTCTGGTCCTGCTCTGACTGCTCCTTGATATGCAACTAAAATATGACTAGCACGAATAGAAGCATTTTTCTTTCGATCTAATAAACGAGTAATTTGATACGAATCAATATCTGTATATGGTCCAAATACATCTCCTACTTTCAGGGCGTAAATAATATTTGCATATTCTCGCGGTAATTTTTCTTTAGGCAGGTATATTGAATCAAACACTTCTTCAGAATATTTCTCTATAAAATCTTGAATATTTAGGGTTGTTTTTAATCCTTGAATTGTATCAGTAAGTTTAGAGATCTCATTATATTCTATCCGATTAGCTTTCAGAGATTCTAAACTGTTTCTAATTATTGTTTTATCTTCATCTGTAGGAGTTTCTAGAAAAGAAACATATTCAACCCCTCTACTTGATTTAGTTTCATAGGACGAAGCATTATTTTTTATATAAGACTTAATTTCAGAATCTGAAACAGAAATCAAACTATCATTAATACTTGAAAATGGAATCTGAACGTATTTTAAATCGATGTTATCATTTTCTAAATGATAAAGTATTTGAGCCTCTTTGTTGGTGATACTGGCACTAGATTTTATTAAATCAAAATATATTGATTCTCGAGCTGAAGAAATAATTCCAGCTTCTTGTGATTTCCATTGTTCATATGCCTGTGGATTTTGATCTCTCATTTGTAAAATGAATTCAGCAAATAAACCAAAATCAAAGAAACCTGCTTCGTTAATGAAACGAGGATCAGAATTAATAGATTCTGTAGATGATACAACTTGTTCGATTTGCTCTTTACCAGCGTCAATTCCTAGAGTATTTAATTCTGATTCAAAAAGAGTGCTTTGAACGTATTGATTCCAAACTGCATTTACTGCTTGGATCGTAGAATATCCATACTGACGTTCTGTTTGATCTACAAGGAATCTAAAGTTTTCGATTTTAATTTCTTCATCATTAATAATCCCAATAGGGTCGGAAGGGCCAGTTTCGCCTGCTCCATTTCCAAAAACTCCTGAAATAATAAAAGCAAATAATGCAAGTCCTATGATTAGAATTAGAAAGAACGACTTTTGTCGGATTTTACCTAATATGGCCATGGTATGGGTATTTAAATTTTTATTAGTTGCAAAAATACAATTTCCTTAGCAATAATAAAAGGGAAAAAATTATAATACACCTTACTTTTTCTTTGAAGATGGTGTTTTACAAATCAATTATAGTCAGTTGGATTCGTTCAATTTTGGTAGAAGATACTTCTATTATTTTAAACTCATATTTATCTAAAGAGAAAACATCTCCTTTTAAGGGAATCTCTTCGGATATATGAACCACTAAACCTCCTAAGGTTTCATAGAATTCTTCCTCTGGCAAAGAAAACCCATAAGTAGTATTAAGATAATCTACTTCTAATCGGGCAGAAAATTCAAATTCATTGTCACTAACTTTAAATTCGTAATGATCAACTAAATCATGTTCATCTTCAATATCACCAAATAACTCTTCAACAATATCTTCAACGGTAATGATCCCAGAAGTTCCACCATATTCATCGAGAACAACTGCTAAACTCTTTCTTTTACGTGTTAGTTTATTTAAAATATCAGTAATCGGAAGGGGTTCATGAATAAACTCAACCGATAATAAGATACTTCGTATTGTTTTTGGCTTTTTCAGAAGTGCAAAAGCATGAACATAACCCAAAATATCATCTATTGAATCTTGATATACAGGTATTTTTGAAAGGCCTGTAGTCATAAAAAGATCTTTCAAGTCTTTAATACCTTTATCTATATCGATCGAAACCAATTCGGCTCTTGGAACCATAATCTCTCGAGCTTTAAGGTCTGAAAACTCCAATGCATTCTGAAAAATCTTAATTTCCGAATCCAACTGTCCTTTGTCTGATACTGATTCAACTTGTTTTTCAATATAATCACCTAACTCACCTTTGGAAAATGAAATTTCAGCAACCTCAGCAGAAGTTTTAAAGAAGAAATGAAGTAGTAAATCTGTAATTTTTATTACAAAAAAAGTAATCGGTACAAATAAATAATAAAAAAATGCAGCAGGAATAATAAATAGTTTGATCAACTTATTTGCATAAAGCTGAAAAAACACCTTAGGTAGAAACTCAGCTGTCAAAAGAATAATAACAGTTGAAATTAGCGTTTGATAAAGTAAAATAGTGATTGACAAATTTGCTATAGCTGCTTCAGGGAAAAGCAATGAACTAATTCTAGCTCCCATAAAAATACCATATACAACTAATGAAATATTATTACCTACCAACATGGCAGCAATAAACTTAGAGGGTGTTTCTGTTATCCTAGTTAAAATTCGTGCAACAATATTACCTTGATTTTTCTCGATTTCAAGAAAAATTCGGTCAGAAGAAATAAATGCTATTTCTAACCCAGAAAAAAAAGCTGAGAGGATTAGGCAGACTATGATTACAATGTCAGTGGCAATCATTAAGGTTTTCTATTATTAAATTTCTTTCGATAGTTTCGGCGAAATAAAAACATAAATATAGATAAAGTAGCAAAGCCAATAAACAAATAAGCCTTATCACTTTGAACATTCCAAAGCGTTATTGCTTCAAAAAGAGATACGATTGTTATTACAATATAAAGGAATTCGGATATTTTGTATAATTTCATTAATAAATGATATTTATTATAATTGTGATTCTTCTTTAACCGCTACAGTACCTGTTAATTTACCTGTCTGGAATTTAGTGAATTCTTTATTGGTATCCAATCGGTTTGCTAATACATTATACTCCGGACCCACAAAACTAAATTCATATTCTGTAAAAATCCAATCATTATTAGCATCCCAATATAGCTGATCTGAATTTAATATAGATCCATCACTAGAAGTCAAGCTTACATTCCCTACCAAGTCAATTATTTTGGTATCGTTGTATAGAGTTCCAAAGTCAGCTAATAAAATGTTTTCGTTATTAAACTTATCCAAAAAAGTAACTTTGAGACCTTCAGGAAATTCCGAGTATGGCAAAAAAAGATTCGAATAATCAATGTAAAGAGGGGCTTCCAAAATAGCCTTTACACGAGTAGAATCTGTATATACCATTCGGATATTAAATCCAGTTCCTGCTGGGTTTATTTTTTCATAATTACTGTTTATAAGTTTTTCAGTAGACAAATCACAAGAGCAAAAAAGGGTTGTCGTAAAAACGACAACCCTTAATTTATATTTAAATAGATTTTTAAACATTTATAAATTTGGAACAGTAATACTTCCTTTAATCCAACAGTCAAACTTAATTACAGTGCCGGCGTTTCCTTCGGTAAATATATCAGTTTTAGAAGGCGCTCTACCTTCGTAAGATTTAGCTGCTTTTTCTGAATTTTTCTTTAAAGAAGCATCTACTTTACCTGCTTTTCTGGCGATTTTTGCTGCCAACCAGTATACTGCTCTTTTTTGGAATTGATTGTTTCCACAGTCATTTGCAGAACTTGCATACAAACTTGCGATCATCAAGTGGGCTCTCCCTAAAGAGGGCTGATATCTTAGTGCTTTATTTGCATAACTTCTAGCAGTAGACTTTCGTCCTCTTGCCTTGAATTCTAATGCAATTTTATATAAAGTTTTAGCCTTTTTATATGAATCTGTTTCTAACGAAATAGACTCTTCATAGTAGCGAAGAGCTTCACTGTTATTTCCTCTTTTGTCATTTAATATCCCCAAGTAGTAAGCTGAATTTGCAGAAGGCGCTAAAGCGTGCAATGCTTCAACAATTGTAACAAAAAGTGGATCATCTGAACAACCTTTAGTTTTCATTCTAGAAGCTGCTCGGTTTAACCAAATTGAATCTCCTTTATTTTCTTCAAAATTTCTTTTATATAATGGTACTAAATTTTCACAAGAAGATTCTTTTGAAATAATTGCATCTAAATTTGAAAGAAAAATACCTATAGCTCTGGAATTAGTATCAAATTTTTTCTTGTTTTTAAAGTCTTTAGTGGATAATGGACTTCCGCTGTCTTCTTTTTTCAAAAGAATATCCAACTTCTTTGAAAGCTTTATTCCTTCTAACTCAAATTTTTCAGATAGTTCTTCATATTTATTAAAGAGTTTTTCTGGAGTGACTCCAGCAGAACCTACTTTATATAAATCATACATAGTTTTGAAATAGTTGTAAAGGCCTCTTGGATTTGTAAAGCTGTTAATATCTTTTGTGAAGGCTTTATCAAATACAGCATAAATATCTTCGGCAGTTCCAAACTTGTAGGTAATCATAGCTTGAGCTTTACTCGCCATAATACTTCCAACAGCACTTTGACCTTTTTTTATTGGGAAGTTTTGAATCCATTCATCGTAAAGCTTCATTAGATCTTGAATTTCAAGATCTCTGGCAGCACCTTCTGATTTTTTTATTCTATTTTTTAAAATCCGTTCTCCATAGTTATAGATTGCAAGACTAGCGGTAGGACATTCTGCACGTACAGAAATCCATGGTTCATAGGACGCATTGTAATTTTTAACTTTTGCAGATTCAACAAAAATAGATAAGTTTTGTGCACAAATTTCACTCACTTGAGCACTAACAAAGCTTGTGCTAAGAATTAAAATTAAGAAGTTCATTAAAGCTCTCATCGTAATATAATTAAATTAATTAAATTTTCTTTTTATAAACCAAATGTCATTAAGCGATAAGCCAATGATTAAATTCCAATAAGATTCTTCAATAAGTCCATTGTTCCTACTTCCTCTTTTACCAAATTCAACACCAATATTAGCATTTGAAAACCCTGCCATTGGTAAACTTACTCCAAAAGATATGCCAATTTCATCAAGTGGCTCATTATTAAATAATATCCCTGTACTTTCTGAACGAAATCCTGCACGATATACTATTCGTTTCCAGTAACTGGATAATGAAGTATAATCTGGTAAATAGAATCCTCCAAATGAAATTTTTGATCCATTAGTATAAGATATGTTTTCTAGTGTTATAAAATTATTAACATAACCTCCGGAGTTACGGATTGAATATTGACCGCCTAAAAACCATTTCTTATCCTTAGTTAATCCAACACCAAGTGAAAATTGATCACCTAAAGTTATTTTAGTTTCTTTTAAGTTGTATGCGTCTAAATCTACATTTTCAAAATCTCCTAAAATATCGGTGGTTATTGATCGAGTAAAAAATATACTTTCGTTAGAAGATATCAAGCTATTCTCAGGAACATAATAAACCATAGCATCTAAACGAACTTTATTATTTATTGGGACTTTCAATTGAGTAGCAAAACGATAATTAAAACCCACCAAAGAAGATGTTTTGTTGTAATAAGATCCAAAGTCAAGATTTTGTTCTTGTCTTGAAGATTCGTTTGTTATTTTTCCAAAATTATAATTGGCACTTAAACCTAAATTTAAATATTTAGAAATTTTAAAACCAACAGTAAAAAAAGTTTGATTTAAACCACCATAACCCACATTTCTATTTACCACATTATTTATATCCTCTCCTTCTATTACAGATTGTAATCTGTACCCAACCGAAGTAGCAGGTAAAATACCAAAGCCAAAGGTGAATTTTTTAGTAGGAATAGCAACCAAGAAATAATCTAAAGAAGCTGAGGTATTAATCTCCTGAGTAGCGCTTGAAGATAATTTAGTTCTTTTGTAATTAAGTCCAATACTAAATGTTACTAGTTTTAGATCCCCAAAACTTGCGGGGTTATTTAGGTTTGCATGCAGTGAATCTGAATAAATATCAAGACCACCCATGTGCCTGTTTATTGCATTTCCCTTGAATGCAATTTCTCCAAGTCCTCCAATAGAATAAGGGGAAGAGGTATTACTTTGAGCAAAAATAAAAGAGGAACCTGCAAGTGATATTAAGAGGTATATATATTTCAAATCTGTGTTTTGTTGAGTTCTAAGATATCATTCAAACCTTTTACCAAAAAATTCGGATGGACAAATATGGGGTTTTTTAATCGTTTAGACAACTGATGACAGTCTCCACCTGTTAAAACTATTATTAAATTGTCGTATTTATATCTAAAATAATCAATTTGACCAGAAATCTCATGATATATTCCGTGAAAAACTCCTGTTTGAATTGATGTTTTAGTATCGTCACCTAATGATTTTTTGATTGTTACGTTTTCAACAAGAGGTAATTTCCCTGTAAATTCCTTTAAACTTTTATACCGCATATTGTAACCTGGAGATATAATTCCTCCCAAATAAATATTTTCTTTGTTTAGTAAGTCATAAGTTATGCAGCTACCAACATCAATAACCAAGACGTCTTTAAAAGGATATATTTTTGACGCACCAGCTATAAGTCCAATACGATCTATTCCAAGAGTATTAGGTGTTTTATATTTACTTTCGAATGGAAAAATCCAAGAACTTGATGGTGTATAAATATTTTTTGGATCAAAAATATTTCTTAAAAAATCCCAATCCAATCCACGAACGTCACAAATAAGAACGGAACTAATTTTTGGATATTCTTCAAATAAATTCTTAAATTCTTGATGTAAACCCAATATATACTTGGAATAAACCAACTGGCCTGATTCAAAAAAACTAACCTTTATTGTAGTATTACCTGCATCAATAATCAAATTCATAGTTGAAATTCGTTTCTGCTAAAATAAACATAATGAAATTTAGATAAAATGTTTTGTGGAAAATTAAAAAGCAAGCTATATTTGCACCCATCCAAAAGGTACCTTAGCTCAGTTGGTAGAGCAATGGACTGAAAATCCATGTGTCCCTGGTTCGATTCCTGGAGGTACCAC
>MDSY01043567.1_pt1 | contig 27711 bp, 22 predicted proteins | sample 811131 | NCBI WGS metagenome assembly MDSY01 (sample SAMN05326643, study PRJNA326480) | marine metagenome | isolation source: seawater | place: Atlantic Ocean: South West | collected 2010
CTCTGAATCCTCCAGGACGGGAACGTAGCAAAGGTGTGAGGTTGTAGCGGTGCGATAGAAGTAGCTTACCCCTCTTTTTTTGAATTTATTTCTGAAAAGTGATGCCGAAATCTATTGAAAAATCATTTGTTATCGCCCTTTTATGTATTCTTTTATTTGCTTGCAATATGACAGGTGAGAAAGTAGTTGATAGAGGCCATCTAAAAGTTTACTTCTCTGATTCGACAAATGAGGAAATAATTGGAAAATTTGCTGATTTTTGGATACAAGGAAATTATATTGAAGACCGTCCCCAAAACATTAAAATTACCGAAGACACAACCAATGAGGTATATCAAATTAGGTTGATTCTTCGCGAAGATTTTAGTCCTGAAATGAAAATCGATTTTGAAGAGCTAAAATTAATAGGTCAAATACAACAAGACCTAAATACCCGCGTTTTTGTAGAGAAAAAGTGTGAACTAGTCATTTGCGACAATAAATTCCAGATGATTAGCACGCCTATTCCGTTAAACCCTGAACAATGAAAATATCAGCGTCTATATATAGCGACAAGCAGCGACCACTTCGAAAAGTGATTCAGGATTTAGTTGGTCATCAAATGGACTTATTACATGTCGACTGCAATGATGATATAGCCGTATTTGAAGATATTAAAAATATTCGAGATTGGTGTAAAACCCCTATTGATCTTCATATTATAACAGATCAACCTGAGAAATTTTATCCTTTGCTGATAGAACATCCAGTTGAATATATCACTTTTCAGTTTGAAAACCTTTCCCGTCCGCTTGTGATTCCTGAGGAGATCAAAGGAAAAAAAGGACTCGCAATTACGACACCAACAAGCGTCGAAGTATTTGAGAATTATTCAGATATGGACTTTATTCTCATCATGGCAACAATACCTGGCCAAAGCGGAGGTGTTTTTGACCAAAAGAACTTTTCCAAAATTCGACAATTCAGAAAAAGCTACCCAAAAAAATCCATTCATGTCGATGGCGGCGTTAACGCTGAGGTTTCATTTATTCTGAGAAATATGGGAGTTAGCTCTTCCGTTTCTGGTTCTTATCTCTTTGGTGAGGCGAGTGTTGGTAATGCTTTAATGAACCTGACTCAGAGAGAGGTCGAATCACAATACTTTGTAAAGGACTTTATGACCCCGCTCGAAGAAGCACCCCATATTAAATTAAAAGGGGCCAAAACAAAAGAAATTTTAGAATGCGTTGAAAATGGAAAGATGGGATTTTCATTGGTATTAGGCGAAAATGGCATGCTACATGGATTGGTTTCCAGTGCGGATATTCGCAAAGCGCTTCTTTTAAAAATAGATAACCATCAATCAATTATCCCGGAAGATCTGATCAATACAGACCCCATTTCAATTACAGGATCTGCAACCGTTAACGAACTATTGAAAAAAATCAAATCTTGTTCTTTTCCAGTTATGTATTTGCCGGTAATCAATCAGGAAGGAAATGCGATTGGAATTGTTAATTTTGTCCACCTGATTAAAGGAGAAATATGATTATCGAGTTAAAGAAAATTACGAGTGAGGAGACCATTGAATACCTAGCAAAAAAGCACTGTGCTTTTCATATTTTCGATTCAGACAAGAACTTCTTAATAACAAGTGCATCAATCAAAGAAATGGATAATGAGCTCAGCAAGCATGCAGAAAACCAATGGGTTTTTGCCACAGATATGCAGCTTTCCTCAAGGGATTTCCGAAATAGAACGAGAGAGATAAAGCTTAAGGAAGGATTATCTATTGGAGGAAAACACAATAATACATTACTTATAGGTGGTCCTTGCTCCGTTGAATCAGAAGACCAGATACGATCAGCGGCTGAACTTTTAAAAGAACTGAACCTCAGCGTTCTTCGAGGAGGATGTTATAAACCAAGAACTAGCCCATACTCATTTCAAGGAATGGGAATAGAAGGCCTTCAGCTTTTGTCTAAAATGAGAGAAGAATTTGGTCACCTAATTATTTCTGAGGTAAGAGACGCAACGCATGTGGCAGAAATCATTGAACATACAGATATTGTTCAAATAGGTGCAAAAGCAATGTATGACCAGGGCATTTTACGCGCATGTTCAAAGACACAAAAACCTGTAATGATCAAAAGAGGCTTTGGTACGACGCTACAAGAATTTACACAAGCCGCCGAGTTTATTTTATCTGGAGGGAATTCAAATGTGATTCTTTGCGAAAGAGGTATAAGAACGTTTGAGACAAAAACAAGATTTACACTAGACTTGTGTGGCGTTGCATGGCTTCAGGAACACACAAATCTCCCAATCATACTGGATCCTTCACACGCGATGGGTTATGCATATGGTGTTCCTGCATTAACCAAGGCATGTATGGCAATGAATGTTGAGGGACTGATTATTGAGACACACCCTACTCCATCCTTGGCAAAATCGGATGCCTCGCAGCAATTAGATTATGATTCGTTTAGGGATTTACATAATGATTTACAGCCTTTGGCTGAATGTCTTGGTAGAAAAATAAGATAAGATGACATTAGAGCAAAATATAAAAGGTATTTGTTCCAAATTCGGGCTTGACTTTTATGAATTTCTTAAAGATTTTGAAGTTGACCATGTTATGGAAATGAGCCTATTTGATCTTGAGGCGATATGTGAAGAATACGAAATTGATCTGCATACGCTTCTTTTTAAAGCTGTATTCTTTGAAGCCTCATTAAAAAAGAAATTGGAAGATATAAAGCTCTTGATCTTGGATGTTGATGGCGTCATGACCGATGGAGGAATGCATTACACAGCAACAGGTGATGAGCTAAAAAAATTCAATACCAAAGATGGTATGGGCATCTTAAAGCTCAGAGATACTGACATTGAATTGGGTATCATTTCATCAGGATTTTCTTCAGAAATTGTACAAAAAAGGGCGAAGATGCTCCAAATAGAAAACTGCTATGTTGGAAGAGAAGCAAAGATGTCGGTACTTAAATCATGGATTACTGAAAAAGAACTTACGCTCGATCAAGTAGCAATGATTGGCGATGACATTAATGACAAAGACATTATGTCTAGCATAGGCTTAGCAGCTTGTCCTGCAGATGCCGTTAATGAAATTAAAAGTATTTCACATGTAGTCTTAAAGCGTAAAGGTGGAGAAGGTTGTATTAGAGAATTTATTGACAATTACCTTCAAAAAGGATAATGATATGAAAATAGGAATTATAAAGGAGGGTAAGGTGCCACCAGATTATAGAGTCGCCTTAACACCCAAACAATGCAAGCAAATTGTCGACACGTATCCAGAGGCAGAGGTCTTCATACAACGCAGTCCCATAAGAACGTATAAAGATGATGAATATGAAGCTTTAGGACTTCCACTTGTGGACAACCTATCGCATTGCGATGTGATTATTGGAGTAAAAGAAGTGAATTTAGAGGACCTGATACCAGGAAAAACCTTTATGTTTTTCTCTCACACATTTAAAAAGCAATCCTATAACCGTGTTTTATTAGAAGAAATACTAAACAAGAACATTCGTTTAATTGATTATGAGGTCATCAAAGATGAGCGAAATATCCGACTCATTGGATTCGGGCGTTATGCAGGAATAGTAGGCTGTTATAATGGATTTAGAACTTATGGACTGAAACATAAACTGTATTCAATTAAACCGGCAAACGAATGCAAGGATCGAAAGGAAGTAGAATCTGAGCTTCAAAAAGTAAAGCTTCCTGATAACTTTAAAATGGCGCTCACTGGATTTGGCCGCGTTGGACATGGAGCAAGAGAAATAATGAGCTTACTTCCAATAAAAGAGGTTAATCCTTTAGATTATTTAAACGGGGATTTTAGCGCACCTGTCTTCACGCACCTAGAAGTAGAACACTACTTTGAAAAGAAGGATGGAACTGAATTTATAAGAAGTGAATTTTACAAGCAACCAGAATTATACGATCAAGGCTTCCAAAAATATGTTCCAGAAACTGACATGTATATTCCATGTCACTATTGGAATAGCCGCTCACCAAAAATATTGACGAAAGATGATCTTTCAAAAGACAACAACAGAATTTCTGTTGTTGCAGATATATCCTGTGATATCGCAGATCCTATAGCTTCGACCTTAAGACCATCCAAAGTGGCTACTCCAATTTATGGCTATGACCCGTCTACAGGTAAAGAAGTTGATTATATGAATGAAAATGCAATTGCTGTAATGGCTGTTGACAATCTGCCCTGTGAATTACCAAAAGATGCTTCAGAAGATTTTGGTAATGAACTTATTAAGCATGTCTTGCCGGCCCTAATTGGTAAAGATCCAAAACGAATCATTGAACGGGCGAGCCAAACAGACCTAGAGGGAAACCTTATGCCAGACTTTGCCTACCTTAGCGATTACGTAAAGGGGCTCGAATAATCCCTTAAAGTCATTAATAATTTTATACTTTTAAGACGTGATTGTTAAAGGAGATAAGAAAGTTATCAAAGGTTGGGTCATGTATGATTGGGCCAATTCAGTCTACAGCCTTGTAATTTCCTCTGCAATCTTCCCTATTTTTTATGAAGCACAAACAACGGCTGCCTATTCAGAAAAATTAGGATTGTCTCCAAATCAATTTGAGGCGAATGATGTAACAGTAGATTTTTTCGGATACAACGTGTCACCAAGTGTTTTATACTCCCTTGTCATTTCTATATCCTTTATGTTTGTCAGCTTTCTATCTCCTATCTTATCTGGAATTGCAGATTATACTGGGAATAAAAAAGCATTCTTGAAATTCTTCTGTTATTTTGGTGCTTTTTTTTGTTGCACCTTGTTTTTGTTTGACGCCAACTATATGGAGCTAAGTATGCTCTCTGTCATGCTCGCTTCTATTGGCTTTTGGTGCAGCCTTGTTTTTTACAATGCCTTTTTACCCGAAATTGCGCCACTTGAAGAACAAGACAATATCTCTGCAAGAGGATTTATTATGGGTTATATTGGAAGCATTATTTTGCTCATAATTTGTCTGGCAATGATCATGGGTGTTGGCGCACATTTGACCAAATATAGTTTTATACTCGTTGGTTTATGGTGGGTCATTTTTGCGCAACGTACATATCGGGTCTTGCCGAGCAACCCCTATAAAAAGAAACCTGAAGCAGATTATATCTGGAAGGGGTACAGAGAGCTCAAAATTGTTTATAAAGAGTTTATGCAGACCACAAGGCTTAAAAAATATTTGTACGCTTTTTTCTTTTTCAATTCAGGCGTACAAACAGTAATGTTACTCGCAACTATTTTTGCAAGTAAGGCTATAGAATGGCCTGAAGGAGAGGGTACTACAGGATTAATAATTGCAATATTACTGATACAAATCGTAGCGGCATTTGGTGCAAAACTAATGTCAAAAATATCGCTGAAAATTGGCAATATTTCGACCCTAAAACTATCCGTTTTCTTTTGGATTCTACTCTGTATTGGGGCATACATTATTACAAAACCCATTGAATTTTACATTATGGCTGCTGGAGTAGGCCTCGTTATGGGGGGGATTCAATCCATTGCCCGATCAACCTACTCTAAGTACCTCCCTGAAACTACAGATCATGCGAGCTACTTCTCATTTTATGATGTTTCCGAGAAAATTGGGATTGTTTTAGGTACAGCTTTCTTTGCATTTACCGAATACTACTTTGATGACATACGTTACTCAGTAATCTCTATTGCTATTTTCTTTGTAATTGGACTATTTTATCTCTTCAAGGTTCCAAAAGAGGAACAAATCATAACAACTTAATTTATATCAATGAAAGAAACCATTGAAAGAGCTTGGGAGAACCGTGAGCTTCTCAACGAAAAAGGAACCATACAGACCATTGATGCCGTAATCGAGCAAATTGATAAGGGAATACTTCGTGTTGCAGAGCCATATGGCGACACATGGAAAGTGAATGAGTGGGTCAAGAAAGCGGTTGTATTATATTTTCCGATTCGCCAGATGGAAACAATCGAGGTGGGACCCTTTGAATTCCACGACAAAATGGCGCTTAAAACCAACTACAAAGAGCTCGGTGTTCGAGTTGTTCCGCATGCGGTGGCCCGTTACGGAGCATATGTAGCTTCAGGAGTAATTATGATGCCATCCTACATTAATATAGGTGCCTATGTGGATTCTGGCACTATGGTTGATACCTGGGCTACTGTCGGAAGTTGTGCACAAATCGGAAAAGACGTTCATCTCAGCGGAGGAGTGGGAATTGGTGGAGTACTAGAGCCTTTACAAGCCGCACCAGTTATTGTTGAGGATGGTGCATTCATAGGGTCAAGATGTATTGTAGTTGAGGGCGTCCATATTGGAAAAGAGGCTGTTCTTGGTGCAAATGTGGTCTTAACTAAATCAACTAAAATCATTGATGTTACGGGAAATGAACCTAAAGAAATAAGAGGTTATGTCCCTGAAAGAAGCGTGGTAATACCAGGCTCCTTTACCAAAAAATTCCCTGCAGGAGATTATCAAGTTCCTTGTGCACTAATTATAGGACAACGGAAAGCTTCTACAGATCTTAAAACTTCTTTAAATGATGCGTTGAGAACACATAATGTTGCAGTTTAAATTGAAGGTATTATTCCTATACATTATATTTGGCTCAGTCCTTGTCGGATGCAATAACTCAGTGAATTCCTACTCACCGTCAGAGACAAAGTCTTTGAAAAAGCATAGTGCTCAAGAAAAAGAGGCGCTTGAGTCGCTAACGCAACTGCAGCTAAATGCGGATATAAAGAATTCAATCTATTTAACTTTTGGCAATACGAACCATAATCAACTTCCTTCAGATTCTAGCTTTACTATTTCACAAGAAACTTTTAGAGCTGTTCTATTCGATTATACTAAAATACACCATATAAACATTCCTTACGAAAAGAGAAAAAATTGGGTTGAAGCCTCTGTAAAAGGGAAAAACACTTACCAGGTTTACTACTGTAGAGATAAAGCTAAAAAAGCATTGATCAAGCACGGACTTCCATATTCAGGAACTTGGATTTTACCCGATGTTTTAAATAAAGATATCGTAATCATCTGGAGAAGACTGTGGCTTTAGATTTCAATTATTGTCATTTTTTATTCTCCTAAATAGCAACTACATTTGCCCAAATTATTTAATACGACATAGCATGCAACTGTGGAACAAATTAAATAAGGAGGAGCTTGAAGAACAACTAAGGGACATTGGTCATGAATTTATGACCATATCGTTTTATCAGTATGCACAAATTCCAAACCCTCGCTTATTCAGAGACCATCTATTTATAATGTGGTCAAAACTTGATGTTGTGGGTCGGACCTACATCGCTTCAGAAGGAATCAATTCACAAATCGCAGTACCGACAAAAAACATTAGTCAATTCCGGGAGGAATTATATCAAATTGAATTTTTAAATGGCGTTCGATTGAATTTCGCTTTTGACGAATCGGAGGCAGAATTTCCATTCTTAAAACTCAAAATAAAAGTCAGAGACAAAATTTTAGCTGATGGTCTAAATGACAAAACATTTGATGTGACGGAAAAAGGGAAACATTTGAACGCCGAAGAATTCAATGCACTGACAAATGATCCGGAAACCCTCTTGATTGATTTTAGAAACCATTATGAATCTGAGGTGGGTTATTTTGAAGGCGCAATTCTTCCTGATGTGGATACGTTCAGGGACTCGCTTCCTAAAATAGAAGAAGAAATACTGAAAGGAAACGAAGATAAAAACATTGTGATGTATTGTACTGGGGGGATCCGTTGTGAAAAAGCATCAGCATGGTTTAAGCACCGTGGCTTTCCAAATGTTCACCAGCTTGAAGGAGGAATCATAAAATATGCTCGGGATGTAAAAGAACAAGGTATTCAGAATAAATTCAAAGGAAAAAACTTTGTCTTCGACGAAAGACGTGGAGAGCGAATCACAGAAGAAATTGTTTCTGTTTGTCACTTGTGTGGAACTCCCGCTGATACTCATACGAATTGTGCCAATAGTGCTTGTCATCTACTTTTTATTCAATGTGATAAATGCAAAAAAAAATTAGATAATTGCTGCTCAACAGAGTGCCAAGATATTTACCACCTGCCAACTGAAGAGCAAAAAGCATTGCGAAAAGGAATTGATAACAGTAATAAAATATTTAAAAAAGGTCGTGCAGATCATCTTACCTATAAAAACAAGGGTTAAAAGCTATATCTTTACCGAAACTAAAACAAAAACCATATGATTTTAGCTATAGATTGGACAATGAGCCCGGAAATTATTCCTGGATTGAAAACGCCAAATTTATATGGAGTTTTATTTGTTACAGGATTGATAATAGGATACTTCGTTGTCAAGCGAATGTTTAAAAAAGAGGGAATCAAAGATGATGTTTTAGACAAACTTGTCATGTATATGGTTATTGGGACCATTGTTGGAGCCAGATTGGGACATGTTCTATTTTATGGTCCTTATTATGATGAAGTTATAGATGGCCGATTGGTGGAGGGTTACTTTTCACATCCACTCGATATCTTAAAGGTATGGCAGGGCGGTTTGGCAAGTCACGGCGCGGCAATTGCCATCTTAATCGGCTTATATGCCTTTTCTAAATACACCGTTAAAAAACCATTCCTATGGATTTTAGATCGCATATCAGCACCTGTTGCGATCGGTGGTGTTTTCATTCGACTTGGAAACCTTGTAAATCATGAAATCGTTGGGCACCCTACTGATGTTCCCTGGGCATTTAAGTTTAATAACTATTGGAATAGCTCAATTAAAGCATTTGACGCTACACCTAGACATCCAGCACAACTCTATGAGTCAATTTGTTACCTCATCGCTTTCTTTATTCTCATGTTTCTGTTCTGGAAGAGAGAAGCTTGGAAAAAGCCCGGTTTTATATTTGGAAGTTTCCTTATTTTGATCTTCGGAGCAAGATTAATTGTAGAATTTTTTAAGGTAGGCCAGACCGCAAGGGATGAAGTTCTATTTTTAAATACAGGACAGCTCTTAAGCATACCTTTTATAATCGTTGGTATCGGACTGATTTACAGATCAATATCAAATAAAAACAAAGGGGAAGGTACGAAAGAAATAAGAATATCTTAGTGTCGAACTTACACTTAGTTAAAAGTTAGAAATTCCTTTATATATTTGTTACTTAAAATGATGTCTTATGGCAGTAAAAACGAAACAAGCGAAAGCTTCATCAAGTAAAGCAAAATCAAAGCCTAAGTTTTCAAAAGAAACTTACGTGAAATGGTACAAAGACATGCTTCTGATCAGAAAATTTGAAGAGAAGACAGGCCAATTATATATCCAACAGAAATTTGGAGGATTTTGTCACTTGTACATTGGTCAAGAAGCCATTGTTGCTGGTACGGCTAGCGCTTGTAGAAAGGACGACAAACATATGACTGCTTACAGAGATCACGGACACCCTATTGCGCTTGGAACGGACCCGAGGGTATTAATGGCCGAGCTTTATGGCCGTGCTACCGGATGCTCCAAGGGTAAAGGCGGGTCAATGCACTTTTTTGATAAAGAGAAAAACTTCATGGGAGGGCACGGAATCGTTGGCGCCCAAATTGCCATGGGAGCCGGTGTCGCATTTGCAGAGCAATACAATGGGACTTCAAATGTTGCCTTCGTCTCAATGGGTGATGGTGCTGTTCGCCAAGGAGCCTTGCATGAAACATTCAATATGGCTATGATGTGGAAGCTGCCTGTTGTATTTATTATTGAAAATAATAATTATGCGATGGGAACGTCTGTAGAACGAACGACAAATGTAACTGACCTATCCAAGATTGGGTTATCTTATGAAATGCCATCGAAGATTGTAAACGGGATGCTTCCAGAATCTGTTCATGATGCTATCGAAGAAGCTGCTAACCGGGCACGAAAAGGTAATGGTCCTACCCTACTAGATATTAGAACATACAGGTATAAGGGGCATTCAATGTCCGATCCACAAAAGTACCGTACAAAAGAAGAGGTAACCGAATGGATAGAACAAGACCCTATTCTTCATGTGCTGAATGTCATTAAAGACAATAAATGGCTGAAGGATTCAGAAATCACAGAAATAGATGAATGGGTAAAGAACGAAGTAAAGGAGTCCGTTGAATTTGCGGAAAAATCTCCTTATCCTGAGGCTAAAGAGCTTTATCAAGACGTATATACTCAGAAAGATTATCCTTACATTAAAGAAAATTAATTAATAGAATTCATTATGGCGGAAATAGTTTACATGCCGAAATTGAGCGACACCATGACCGAGGGTGTGGTTGCCGCTTGGAACAAGAAAGTTGGTGAGGATGTCAAAGAGGGAGAGATTCTTGCAGAGATTGAAACAGACAAAGCAACTATGGAGTTTGAATCTTTCTATGATGGTGTTCTGCTACATATTGGCGTTGAGACAGGAAATGCAGCTCCGGTGAATTCTGTATTGGCTGTAATCGGAGCAAAAGATGAGGATATTGCTGAAATTCTCAAGAATGCCGGTTCAGGTGAAAGCGCGGCTGAAGTGCCCGCTCCAGCAGAGGAAAATAAAGCTGAAGTGACTGATGCGAAGCCAGCACCAATTCCTGCTACCACTCATAGCCCAGTTGCTAATACTTCAAATTCGCCGAGCTCAAATGAAAAAATATTTGCCTCCCCGCTTGCAAGAAAACTGGCAAACGAAAAAGGTATAGACTTAAATACACTTCAAGGTTCTGGTGACAATGGAAGAATCATCAAAAGAGATATCGATCATTACATTCCTTTCACACCTTCAGCACCGGTAGCTCAATTTTCAAGTGCACCAGCAGGAAAAGAATCATACAGAGATGAAACCGTGAGCCAAATGCGCAAGACTATTGCCAGAAGATTGGCAGATAGTAAATTTACAGCTCCGCATTTCTACCTTACATTGGATATTGATATGGATAATGCCATTGCTGCAAGAAAATCAATGAATGCAATGGAAGGCGTCAAAGTTTCTTTCAATGATATGGTTGTAAAATCCGTAGCACATTCTTTAAAGAAGAATCCGAATGTAAATAGCGCTTGGATGGGCGATTTTATTCGTCGAAATGACCACGTACATATTGGGGTTGCTGTAGCTGTAGAAGATGGATTACTTGTACCTGTCGTAAAGTTTGCTGACACAAAAGGCCTGATGCAAATCTCAGCGGAAGTCAAAGACTTTGCACAAAAAGCAAAAGACAAAAAACTTCAGCCCAGTGATTGGGAAGGAAACACTTTTACCATATCGAACTTAGGCATGTTCGGTATCGAATCCTTTACCGCTATTGTGAATCCGCCTGATAGCTGTATCCTTGCGATTGGTGGAATCAAGCAAATACCGGTGGTTAAAGACGGTGCCCTTGTTCCTGGCAATGTCATGAAGGTTACTTTGTCCTGTGATCACCGTGTAGTAGATGGTGCAACAGGCGCAGCGTTCTTACAAGATTTTAAGCAATTTTTGGAGAATCCAGTATCAATGCTTTTATAAAAACATTGGTGATTTCATAGTTTTTTCAATCGCAAATAAATAGTATATTAGTTGTGTAGTCTAACCTCTACAACTAAACTATTTTTATGAGAAAAACCTTTACCCCCATCCATTGGGCATGTTGTGCCATTTTCATTTTTATTTCCCAAACATTAATATCCCAAGTCTATATTGAAGTCCGAACCGTAAGTGTATCTGTTCTGCAAAATATAGATTGTGATAATCTACTGTTTAATATTACAGGTGATTCTGATTTTGCTTTTGAATATGCAGCCTCAGACAATACCCTAGGCTTTACCAACAATAATCCAGTTGCTTTTGGTTTAACTGGAGAATTTAACTTTCAAAACAATAATAATAATAATGGACCTTGGAACAGTAGCCCCAACGATCTGTTCTTTAATCATCTGTATGCCTGCCCATCAGATATTCCTTCACAAATAAATATTTCCTGGCAAGCCTATGAAAATGATGACCCATTTTTCAATTGGGATTTGACAGGTGGATTTTCGGATTTACAAACCGGACCTCAAAACGTTAGCATACCTGTTTCGGGAACACCTGGGTCAACAGTTACAACTTTTTCTGCCAATGGTTCGGGAGGTGGTTGCGGAACCCAGAATTATGAAATCATATTTGAGGTCACTGTAGTTGAAGCCACTGGTATCACTTTATTACCTGATAACATTTGTGATGCACTTCTAGTGAATACAAATACAAGCTACAACGTAGCTGTGTGCTCAAGCGCTACTCTAGAGCCGGGAGAACCAAATGCAGGAGATGTTGATAATACAGATGCATCCTCATGGTTTAAATTTGTGGCACCAGGAAGTGGGTCAGTAGAGATTACCAGTGATCTCGGAGGAACCGAAATAGGTACATATTTCCAATTATATCATGCCGCTGACGGACAGGACTGTTCGGCAGGACTTCAACCTATTTCAGGTAATTTAATTAAAGATAAATTCGAATACCTTTCTCATATCGAATTCGCTGACGGCGTAGATCTTCTTGGTATTGACCCTGAAGCAGAGCTTACCTTTGATGCCTGTAATCCAATTCCATTAATCAGCTACACCAAATTAATTGCAGGAGAAACTTACTATGTACAAATGGCATCTGACGGAAATGACCAATCAGGACTTGTAGAGATTCGAGTCAATGATGTCGGAGGCAGTTCTGGTTCTGGAGACGATATACCTTGTCAATCAGGAAGTGTAACACTTGGAACAAATGCAATAAGTGCTGGGAATGGTGATACACAAACAACGACCATTGACTTCGAATGCGCATTTAACTCAGGAAATGACAAGGGTGAGACCGGAGGTGCCACTAACGGTACTAACCCTAATAATTTCCACGCTTATGATTATGATCAAGGAGCGCAGAATAATGGAAATATGAATGAAAGTATTTGGTTAAACTTTACAGCTCCCAACTCAGGAAGAGTTGTCTTTGAAGCGGATTACGGAAGTATTTTATATGCCGAACATAATGCTTTATATGGATTCGATAAACGATTTGCACCAGGAACACCAACGGATTATACATGTGCGAACCTGGAATTCTTATCTGGGGCAGAAGGTGGTTTAAATGGATTCTTCGGTGGAAATGAAAGCGCAATTGTCTCCAATTATTGCTTAGAGCCAGGGTACAATTATTATGGAATGATTGATCCTGCTAATATTCTTGACCCTTTTTCTTCTACAGAAATGAAAAGCTGGCTTTATGATCCTAGTTTATCTGACCCATCATTCAACTCTCCAGGTAACGATATTCTTTGCCTTGCACTTCAAGATACATTATACGAGGTCCCTGTTATACTGGCAGGAACTGACCCTACATTTCAAGCTGTTTCTGGAAGCAATGTACTAGCATGTAAGGAATATCTCGCAGGAGAACCCGATGCTTCAACGGATCCAGCAAATTGTGCAAACCAAACAGTATGGCACTACTTTACAGCACCACCATCTGGTGCCGTTGAGATAAGTGTTCGAGCCTATGTCGGTTTAGATACCGTTCGCTACAATATTTATGAGCTGTTAAATGGAACGGAATGTTACGGAGGTTTAGGACCTGCCACCTACACACAAGATGGAACGCAATCAACACCATTAATTACACCTATCATTCAGGGACAAGCAGGATTTGAAGGAAATCAGGAGTCAGCTTGCTGTATGACGCCAGGGACGTTATATGCGATTCAAATTGACGGTGGTTCTTCTGGAGATGAAGGACAATATATCATTGAATACATACAAGAAGTTGAAAGTGATGCAGGTATGTCTGAAATCACATTAGCAAATGGGAATGTAATACAAACTACAGACCTCGATACAAGCTTTATATGCTACACTGATAGCTATACACCAAGTGTGATGCTGAATGGGATAGGAGAATCTACAGCAAGCTTCCCAGATTGTCTTTCTTCAGGATACATATTACATGACCAAAACCCCGTTCCTGCTCCGGTTTCTGGATCAGGACTTGAAGGTTCAATTATAGCATCAATACAAGGTTCTGGTAGCTTTACCAATGACACAGATGGCTCAGGAACAGCAGGAAATCCGTTACTCAATACAGTATACTTCTTGTCTCCAGCTGCTGATATACCTGCTGATTGGGGACAGTTTTCATGCCTTACCTCCACCGCCTCGGATGGACAACCTGTTGTTTATTTGCAAGAGCTTACGCCCGTTTTCGCATATGATGATGCAACCTGTACAGTTACATTCATTGCAGATGGTGGATTAAATGGCTTTTACGGAACCCCATATGACTTTACAATAACAAGCCCATTGGGTGAAATTGTAGAACAAGGTCAAGTCAGTCCTGGTGCAGGTTACACCTACTTATCTCCAACAGCGGGCATATACGCTGTTGATATAACTGATGGCGCTTGCTCGGTTGGTTTTACCTATGATGCATCAAATTGTGGAAACCCATGTGAACCGACAACCAATAATGTTAACCTATCGATTTGTGAAGGGGAATCTGCATTCCTAGAGGGAGCAGCTCAAACAGAGGCGGGTTCTTATTCGGAAGTTTACGTAACTCCGCAGGGATGTGACAGTACCGTAATCACTGAGCTTACAATTTTACCACACACCGAGAGTAATCCGGAATATACAATTTGTACAGGAGCATCAATAGATGTGGGTACAAGTTCCTACGATACCGAAGGTGTATACATAGATACCCTTGTGAATATCAATGGCTGTGATAGTGTTGTGACCTCTACTCTATTTTTATTACCGACCATAACAGCAAGCGATGAAATAACGATTTGTATGGGAGGCTCCTATGACTTTAATGGCAATACGATTAGCACGGAGGGTGTTTATATTGAAACCTTAACGACACCGCTGGGATGTGACTCGATTGTTTATTTATCCGTATTCGTTACAGATCCACCTATAGGATATATGGCAGCTGCCTCCATATGCAGCGATGAAACCTATGACTTTAATGGGGCAATACTTACAGAAGCTGGAGTATATTATGACACCATTTCCGCAGCTGACGGATGCGATTCGATTATTAGACTAGAACTTAGTGTCTCATTCTGCGACCAAGAGATCAGTAATATTGTTACACCAAACGGAGACAATATAAATGAAACCTGGAATATTAAATATCCAGATAGAATTCAGAATTGCACTGTTCAAATATACAACAGGTGGGGTCAGCTTGTTTTTGAGTCCATTGGCTATGAAAACACATGGACAGGAACCAAAGACAATGAACAGCTCCCTGATGGAGTTTATTATTATTCGATAACGGGATGTGATACCGATTATACGGGATCTATTAATTTATTAAGACTTAAAAAATAAGAAACCATGAAAAAAATCATTTCACTTAGTATCTGTTTACTATCGTTGGTTTCTTACAGCCAACAGACTCCACAACGCAACCTATATGGATACAATAAATACGCTATTAACCCGGCTTATGCGGGTGCCAGTGGATGTACACAAATTAATTTTTCACACTTAAATCAATGGGTAAAGGTTGAAGGAGCGCCACTTACGAGTATGATCAGCGCCAACGGTTTGATTGGGAAATCTTTGGGCGTGGGAGGACAAGTTCTTGTTGATCAAATTGGAATGATACAGCAGGTATCAGCTATGGGATCACTATCTTATGGACTCACAATAGGTAAAACCCATAATATTAGACTTGGGGCCTCAATCGGTTATAACCAATATCGCATAGATGCATCTGATGCCATTGCTTTCGAAAATGGAGATCCTATTATTGAAGGTGGAGAACAAGCCGGCGGAACAGTTAATTCGAATATCGGGATTTTATATCAATGGAAAAATCTCGAGATTGGTATTGGCTCTCAACAACTTATTCAATCTACCAGTAATATGCCTTTTGCTGGTATTGATGGGTTTGGACTAAGAAGACACTTAAATGGATTGGTAGCTTATAACCAAAAAATCGGAGATAATTGGATGTTGACGCCATCGATATACACGAAAGGAACGAATAATGGTTATCAGCTTGATATCAATGCGGATGCCACTTATAATAAATATATTTCTGGAGGAATCGGCTATCGAACTTCAGTTGGGTTGATTGCAAGAGCTGGTATCCAAGTACAAGATTTATTCTTTATAGGCTATGCTTATGAAACGCCTATGTCAAATATTGCATCCTATAGCTCCGGTTCGCATGAGATTCTCTTAGGGATTAAATTTTGTAAAAAGAAGCCCAAAACTACTCCAGAAATTGCAGAGACAAATAAAGAAGCCCTAGACACAACAAAAAATGCCTTACGCAATGAGGAAATAGTGGAAATTCCAGCAATGGATACAATCGTAATTACACGAGTAGATACGGTATATATTGAGGCAGCTGTTAAAGAAGTTTTAGAAGTGAAACAAAGCCAAGAGGAAAAGAAAGACTTTATTCCGATTGAGAAAAATGTTCTATTTGAATTTGACAAAGCTGTTGTTCAAAAAGGTTCTTTTGGTGCACTTGAGTCGATTGTGAATATTTTAAATGCTAAAAGTGAGCTAAAAATTTCTTTGAAAGGACACACCGATGCACAAGGACCTGAAAACTATAACGTCATGTTGTCTAAAAACAGAGTGTCAGCGGTTCAAGACTTCTTGCTAGCAAATGGAATAAGTGCCGATAGAATCATTATAGAAGCATTTGGTGAAAAAGTTCCCATTGCAGATAATTCCTCCAGTGAAGGGAGAAAGCTAAATAGACGCGTGGAAGTGAGGTTTATTGAGAAATAAAACATGCTTTAACACTTTCTTAAAATTTCTAATTAATGTATCTTGCCGACCATAATATATGACGTAAGAAATGGAACAAGAAAGCGTGATACAAAAGCTAAGTATTGTACTAAAAAACATACCTGCTGATTGGTTAAACCTAACCACTCATAGGCTAGACATCTATAACGAAAGTCTTGCGAAAACTCAATTTCTTAGTAGCTTTGAAGAGCTTATTGAAAAAGATAATCTTCAAGCTTCCGCATTAAATAACCTTCCTACTGCTTTCGATTATATCAGATTGGGACATCCTTTGTCATGTATATTAGAATGGTCCATTGCAGAACTCAATAATTTGCCCGCAGAGCATGTAATCAGCTTTGGCTCAAAGATGGCTCCAATTTTAGCTATTCTGAGAAGGAACTTGTTTGAACAAAAAAATACACGGATTCTTTACAAAAATTCACTGCCCATTTTTTTTAATTCCGAAAAACTTAGAAAGGTATACGGTTATTCGTTCACACTTCAGGAAATAGATGAAACCGATGCCATTAATGATTTTGAAGGAAGTACGGTAATACTATCAGAACAAAATAAACTTGCGGATTTTCAAGTAAATTCGAATATTGACTTCATACTCAATATTCACGATGAGTTCGGTAGTATTCTCCTTGTCAATGGAAAACAAAATGAGCATTACATTTCAGAAATACAACATGTAAGGAGAAGAGAAACAATAGCCATGACCCCAATCAATGCATTTCATTGTCTTCAGACCATCATTGGGGGTCCACTAAACCAAGTCGATCCTAAGCAAAAAGCAAACAATAAAGAACGCGTATTGGCTTCTATAAGAGCTATAACTGAAACACGTATCAACCCAGCTGTGGCATCCAGTGGACTATCTATTCAATATGCAATTTTGATGGGTCTCATTGATGATGCATTCCAAAATCACAAAGGAAAAACAATAAAAATCATTGTTCCTCCGAATTGCTATGGTGGAACCAATGATCAAGCACGAAGGGTTGCAGCTTGTATCAATGGTGTTGAAATCACAGATTTACCTGTCGATGGCGGCAATGACATGGTTCAAAGCATTGAGAAAGTCTTAGAGCAGACCGCAAAAGAAGATGCAGTGCCCTATATTATTGCGGAAATACCAACAAACCCCCGAGTTGAAGTTCCAGACCTCATAGAACTGAAATTAGCATTAAGTAAGATTAGAAAGACAAAAAACGGAACACCCGCAGTTGAGCCAGTATTTATATTAGACCAGACCTTTTGCCCAAATATTCATTTTTTAGGAGATGGAGAAATTTTATCCTCGGTGCGCGCTTTATCCTATGCAAGTGGTTCAAAATTCCCAAGCGGAGGAAAATGTACAGCGGGATACTGCGTTGCGAACGAAAAAGCTGAGCCCTTGATGCAAAAAATTTTACAACATTTGACTATTTGTGACAATGAGGCGACTGCACTCCAATATAAAATACTGGCAGCCCAACTACCTTCAATGAACAAAAGAATTCATGATGCTTATATACATACACGTGAATTTGTAAACTTCATAAAGGAAATACTACCTGAAGCTAAAATAAATTTTGTTTCTGAAGAATTGGCGAATGAAGGTTTTACCCCATCAGTCTTCTCTTTAGACCTACCTACAAGGGGTAGTACAGATGAAGAAAGAGAGGCTTATAAACGAACACTCAACCATAAGCTGATCAAGCTTATGATCAATGAAATCCCGAACGAAAGTAAATATTGCGTATCCTACGGACAACTAAAAGGATGCTATTGGACAATTCCAGCTACCTCAACTCAAGGAACGACTAAAGAGGGAGACAAAGATTACATTGCCCGCGTAGCTTTATCAGCAGATATGGATTTGAATAGACACAAAGAAGTCTTCGCGGACTTTGTGAGCGAGATATAATTTTAGTTTGTGTTCATTCGAATTTTGAGCCGTATTTTATCCCTAATTCGCTTCTTATTATATAGTTCTTAACTTAGTAGAAAATAGCTATTGTTTCAAAATGGCTGAAAACAAAGGACAATCAATTACTATTAGCAAAAATGATTGTCGAAATTCAAATACAATGGATCTAAACAAAAACCTCGCAGTGCTTATTGATGGAGACAATATACCATCAGCACAGGTGAAAGAAATGATGGAAGAAATTGCAAAATATGGCAATCCATCTATCAAAAGAATATATGGCGATTGGACAAAACCTCGTCTCTCCAAGTGGAAGAACCTATTGCTCGAAAATGCCATCACCCCTATTCAACAATATGGATACACTACTGGTAAAAACGCAACAGATTCAGCAATGATTATTGATGCGATGGATATTCTCTATTCAGGGAAAGTAAATGGCTTTTGTTTGGTGTCAAGTGATAGTGATTTTACAAGACTCGCAACAAGACTTCGCGAAGCTGGAATGCAGGTTATAGGAATAGGTGAAAAGAAAACACCAAATCCTTTCATTGTGGCTTGTGATAAGTTTATCTATATAGAGATTTTAAAATCTAGGGCCGCAAATTCCGAAAACAACAAGGAAAAGTCATCTAACAAAGAAAGCGTAGATGTTATCACCAAAAAAGTAATTCAGCTAATCAAATCCACAATTTCTGATGTCTCTGACGATGATGGATGGGCATTCCTAGGAGATGTGGGAGGCTTAATGGTTAAAAAGCAACCAAACTTTGACTCTCGAAACTTTGGTTTTGAAAAGCTAACTCCATTAATCAAATCCATTGGAGAATTCGAGATAGAACAAAGAGAAAATTCTAAAAGCCGCCATAAGCTTATTTATGTTCGTATCAAAGAACAACAGAGCAGGAATAAGAAATACTAATCTTTATTCATGGAGTGAATATCATTATGCGTTTCCTCTATTTTGTCCTTTACTCGCTGGATGCTTTTTGCTAATATAGCAAGCTGGGGGAGTTTTTTAATGGCTAACCATTTCCAGCTATCCTTCTCGTAATCAATTGCACGTGCTACATGATAGAGATTAAGAAACCCATAATCGAGTAACCATTTTTGTGCCTGACCATTACCTTCACAACCATTAATCATCGCCATAATATGCGCATAACCATTGTCCATAAGCCATGTCCTTGAATCTTCTTTCAATCGTATTGCATAAGAAGCATGCACCAATTCTTCGTAATCATTTTCAACAAGCCACTTTTGTAAATCCATATTGCCGTCAACCGCCTTGGCCCAGGCTAAAATAACCATGTTGGAATACTGAATAGGACGCAAAGGCACCTTTGAAGTATTTTCGACTTTAGAGGTATTCTCTTTTGGTTTTTTACTTTTTTTGAACCAACCCATCTTCCAAATTAAAAAAATATATCTTAAAAATAACCTGTGCAACCATTTGACTTCAAATCAAAAACAAAAATTATGCGAAGAAAATATACGAAACAATAATAGCTGCAATTATCCCAATCAAATCAGCAAACAACCCCGCCGTAACAGCATACCTAGTCTTTTTAATCCCTACAGATCCGAAGTATACGGCAAGCACATAAAACGTCGTTTCCGTGCTGCCTTGCATCGTAGCTGCAATAAGCTCTTGTAGTGATCCGACACCAAAATTACTCATAACCTCAACATAGGCACCTCTTGCTCCTCCTCCACTTAAGGGTTTCATAAATGCCACAGGAAGTGCATCTACCCATTCAGTAACGGATAATCCGGCAGTGAGCACCAACCACCTAACTCCATTGAGAATACCGTCCAAAGCGCCAGAGGCTCGAAATAAAGCTATAGCACATAAAATAGCAATCAGGTAAGGGATAATACTAATGGCTACGTTAAACCCTCCCTTGGCTCCATCTATAAATGATTCATATACATTGACTTTTTTTCGAATAGCCAAAATGATAAATGCTGAGATTATACTGAACATTATCCCACCACCTACAACGACAGATACCGCTTCACCTTGGCTCGGATGTTCGACGACATAATAGAGCAACAAGCCAATCAATAAAGACAAACCTCCGATATATGTCAAAACAGTTACATTTAGAAGATTGATCCTTTGTCTGATTGCCACAAATATCAAACCTGCTAAGGACGCTATAAATGTTGAAATTAGAATAGGTAAAAAAACTTCTGTTGGTGATTCTGCACCTGACCTCAGTGCAAAAATCGAAATAGGTATAATAGTAAGTCCTGAGGTATTCAAAACAAGAAACATGATTTGAGCATTGGATGCACGGTCCTTGGTAGGGTTAATTTCCTGAAGTTCTTTCATTGCTTTCAGCCCAAGGGGCGTTGCGGCATTGTCAAGACCCAACATATTGGCACTAAAATTCATCATCATAGATCCAATTGAAGGGTGATTCTTGGGGATCTCAGGAAACAATCTTAAAAACAAGGGCGTCACTGCTCTGGTTAATAGTCCTATTGCACCACCTTTTTCACCTACTCTCATTATTCCAAGCCAAAGGCACATTGCCCCAGTGAGGTATAGCGAAAGTTCAAAACCAAGCTTAGCAGAAGAAGAAAGACTATCAATCATTTCTTTCATGACAGAATAATCACCCAAAAAAAATGTTTTATAAAATCCAAGTGCGATTGCTATCAAAAACATCCCAAACCAAATCCTATTCAATACCATGTCACTAATTTCGAATTATTTTATGAATATGCGTTTAAGCAAATTAAAAAGCTATCAACAACGTGTTATTAATCATTGTGCTCGGACAAATTTAAATAGAGATAATGCTCCTTTTATAATCATAACAATTATGAGGGGTTTTCATTACATTTGATTTATGAAAGCCATCCTATACCTTACGTTTTTGATATTTACGTGCTCGATCAGTACTTCAATAGCACAAGATTTTATTAGCAGTACAGACCTACACGATTTATCTGGGCTTCAACAACAATTTATAAAAGACCCAACGAAACTCTTGAAAAATAATAAATACGCCTTACTCGATGAAGATAACAAGGTTTATTTAGGCCTTGTTGCAAAAACCAAGAATGGATTTAGCCCGAAACAAATTGAGTCCTTCGGAGGCCGAGCGCATGTTACCATAAACGGACTTGCCCATCTACGTCTTCCTATTTCAGAAATAAATAAGCTCAAAGAGCTAGAAAACATTGAATTTGCCTCGCTTTCAAGAAAGCTAAAACCGTGCTTGGACAAAGCCCTCATTGACACCCATGCAGATTCGGTTCACCTAGGCCTTGGAAACCTACCACAAGGATATGATGGTGAAAATATATTGATTGGTATTACAGATTGGGGATTCGATTATAGCTCTCCCGTATTTTACGACTCGCTCCTCCAAGAAACACGAATTTTAGCAGCATGGGATCAATACAAGCTGAGTGGTCCAAGTCCAGATAATTTCAACTATGGAACAGAATTTGACACACCAAGTGAACTTATGGCTACAGGTAGCGATACAGCAAATATATATAGCTATTCTACACATGGAACGCATGTTGCCTCAATTGCAGGCGGAAGCTCAGTAGGTACAGCTTATAAAGGGATTGCACCTGGAGCACAATTCTTATTTGTCACATTCCTTGTAGATGAGGGAGCAGTCCTAGATGCATGGGAGTGGATGTACCAAAAATCCATTGAGGAAGGAAAAAGACTCGTCATAAATATGAGCTGGGGACTATACCATATCGGTTCTTTAGATGGAAACTCGGTTTTAAGCACAGCTATTTCGGCATATACTGATTTAGGGGTTGTTTTTGTGAATTCCGGAGGAAATAACGGTAATGTGAACTTTCACCTCAAACACACTTTCGAATCAGATACAATTGCTTCAAGAATACAATTTTACGATTACAGCGCAAATACAAATATGTGGGGACAAAGCATTCATAGCTGGGGTGAAGTAGGACAAGACTTTTCAAATGCATTGGAAATTAAAAATACGAGCGGTCAGGTGGTCGCACAATCGCCCTATTACTCGACCGAAACAACGAATACATACATAGATACTTTTCTTATCAATGAAACAGATACCATTTGGTATAATATTTCTGCCGATGAGGCTCATCCATTGAACGGCAGACCTCAAATGCGCTTGCGCGTAAAATGTACATCTAGTGCATATCGAGTAATGTTTAAATCAACTGCCAATTCAGGCACAGTAAACAATTGGAATGTTACTGAATTAACCAATGACGTTGGAAATTGGGGTATGCCGTTTTCAGCATATGGAACTGGTTCAATGAGCGGAGATAACGAAAATGGAATTAGTGAACCTTCTTGTGCAGATGATGTCATCAGTGTAGCGGCCTATGCTTCCGGATGGGTAACACCCACAGGAGTAACAACAGGTGGAGCAATGGCTTCATTTTCAAGCCAAGGACCGAGATACGATGGTGTGATGAAACCTGATATTGCAGCCCCCGGAGTAGCTATTGGTGCAGCAATTTCATCTTATACCGATGCTTCATTTTCAGCAGTGGAGAGCATAGAATTCAATGCACGAACATATCATTTTGCCAAACTCTCAGGAACATCGATGGCTTCACCAATGGTCGCTGGAATAGCTGCATTATTACTCCAAGCAAAACCTGAGCTTAGTGCAACAGATGTAAAACAAATTCTATTGTCAACAGCAAGAGAAGATAATAAAACAGGCGTCCTTCCAGTAGAGGGTGATCCAAAATGGGGTCATGGAAAGGTAGATGCAATGGCCGCTTTGAGAGAGGCTTTAGATTTAGGATTAAATCAGGGTAACGAAGATTTTTGTTTTAAGGTCTACCCAAATCCAGTGAGTAACATATTGTATTTAGACGAACTCGACAACATAAGTCTTAAAGCCATACTTAAAGATTTTTCCGGAAGATCAAGGCGAATTAAAATTATAAATGGTCGCATAGACTGTGCGGATTTTTCAGCGGGAATGTACCTTATTGAATTTAAGCATAATGGACAAACGAGACAGCTAACATTCATTAAGCATTAATATGATTCAAAGATTAGCGAAAAATAAGCTTGAACTGATTCATACGATGGCACATGAAATTTGGCCCATCTGCTTTAAAGACATGATTAGTCATGAGCAGATCAACTATATGCTCGAATGGATGTATAACCTGAAGCAACTTCAACAAAATTTTGCCAAGGGCCATGAATTCATTGTACTTCGAGAACAAGAAGAAAATATCGGATTCGCCTCCTTCGAAATCAGAAACGAAAAATCATGTATAAGACTCCATAAACTATATGTAAATCCAAAACAGCAGCACAAAGGTTCAGGACGAAAGCTACTAGAACACATATATGGCGTTGGTCGTGAGCACAAATTGAATACCCTTGATTTGTTTGTGAATCGAACTAATCCTGCAGTTAATTTCTATCAAAAAATAGGTTTCGAAATAGTAGAATCCATCGATTTAGATATCGGAAACGGCTACTTCATGAATGATTATAGAATGAAAATAAAAATTTAACTGTATTATGCATGCATAATACTTTTAGTTTTTATATATTTGAATAAATTCTATATCATAATTAACCAACATGAGTGACAATCAACCTATAAAAGGTGGCGAATTCATTATAAGAGATACCGCGCCAAAAGACATTTTTACACCAGAGGAATTTACAGAAGAGCATAAAATGATCGCTAGTATGTGCGAAGATTTTATTCTTCAAGAAATCATCCCTCACCTAGACCGTATTGACAGCCTTGAAGAAGGTTTAATGCCCTCATTATTAAAAAAGGCAGGTGAGCTTGGCTTACTTGGGCTTTCCGTTCCTGAGGAATATGGGGGAATGGGCGTTGATTTTAAAACAACCTTACTCGCAACGGAATATTTAGGCTTAGGCTTTTCATTTTCTGTGGCCTATGGTGCACATACCGGAATTGGGACTCTTCCACTACTCTATTATGGAAATGATGAACAAAAAAATAAGTATGTAGCAAAATTAGCTTCAGGAGAATGGGCGGCCGCCTATTGTTTAACTGAACCGGGGGCAGGTTCAGATGCAAATTCTGGAAAAACCAAAGCAGAGTTATCATCTGATGGTAAATACTACAGCATCACAGGGCAAAAAATGTGGATTACTAATGGTGGTTTTGCCAATCTATTTACTGTGTTTGCAAAGATAGAAGACGATGAAAATTTGACAGCATTCCTCGTGGAAGCAGACAGTGAAGGAATTAGCTTAAATCCGGAAGAGAAAAAAATGGGAATTAAGGGTTCCTCAACACGGCAGGTATTCTTCAACAATGTTAAAGTTCCTGTTGAAAATATGCTCTCAGAAAGAGGAAACGGATTTAAAATTGCCTTAAATATTTTGAATATTGGAAGAATTAAATTAGGCGCGGCCGTAATGGGCGGTGCCAAAGGTGGAATTGACGAGTCTGTAAGATACTCTCTTGAAAGAGAGCAGTTTGGAAGATCCATTTCCAAGTATGGTGCGATTCGCCACAAGCTTGCAGAGCAAGTCATTCAAACCTACGTTGTTGAATCTGCCACCTATCGTGCAGGTCAAAATATTGACGACGCAATCAAAGGTTTGATAGAAGGTGGAATGGATAAAGCCCAGGCTACACTTCAAGGAATCGAATTGTTTGCTCCTGAATGCGCTGTGATTAAAGTAGCAGGATCTGAGTGCCTTGACTTTGTTGTTGATGAGGCTGTTCAAATATTTGGCGGCATGGGGTATTCGGCCGAATCCTCAGTTGAACGCGCCTATCGAGATTCAAGAATCAACAGAATATTTGAAGGAACAAATGAAATCAATAGAATGCTTACGGTAGATATGGTGCTGAGACGCGCCATGAAGGGAGAGCTAGATTTGATGGGCCCCGCAATGAAAGTCGCTGGCGAGCTTATGAGCATTCCAGAAATAAAAGAGCCTTCGAACTCCCCATTAGGAGACGAACAAAATATGCTTGATGGCTTCAAAAAAACGATTTTGATGGTTGCAGGTTCAGCCGTACAAAAACTAATGCAAACACTTGCTAAAGAGCAAGAGGTATTGATGAATATAGCAGACGTTGCAATATGGACCTATCTCGCTGAATCCGTTTATCTGAGAGTTCAGAAGAAAATAGATAGCCAGGGAGAAGCTGCATGTGAGCATGATATAGCAATTGCGAAGACCTATTTTTACGACACAGCAGACAAAATAGCAAAGGCAGCCAAAGACGCAATCCAATCATTTGCAGAAGGTGATGAAGCAAGAATGATGCTGATGGGGTTGAAACGATTTACAAAGACTCAAGCATTCAACCCGAAAGCAGCAAGACAAACCATTGCGCAGAAATTAATTGCTGACGGTAAATACGATTTCTAAAGCACAAATAATTCAATATAAAAAAGAGCCTCCATTGAGGCTCTTTTTTTATGTATATTCGTTTTAAAAGAGCTTCATTCAAAGTATACATTAGTCTAATAGCTATGAAAAGAATTAACGGCCACGGTCATATCCTTCCAGAACCTCATCAGATACCAAAATTCATGAAGGATAAAAAATTGTTCTGGATCGATGACGATAAGAAATTCATGCGGCAAGGAAATTGGACCAGACCAATCACAGATCCAAGTTTCTTTTTGAAAGAAAAACTCGAGTGGATGGATACTTACAATATTGACCACGGTGTAATGCTAAATCTTTCCCAAATATATTGTAATGGTTGGAGGCAACAAAACACGAAAGATGCAGTAACTTGGCAAAATGACTTTAATGCTTCAGTTCAGAAGGATTTTCCTGAGAAATTCACTAGCGGATTTGTCGTTCAACCCCTTTACATGGATGATGCTTTAAAGGAAATAGAACGCTGCGTATTAGAACTTGGTCTTAAGCTGCTTTGCCTTCCAACGCACTTCTTGAATGCCAATAATCAATGGACTTCAATTGCAGATCAATCGGTATTTCCCATTTATGAACTAGCCAATAAGTATAATTTGGCTATAGAAATTCATCCTTACGATGGAGAAAAAATAGTAAATCTTAAAGACCAATACTGGCGTTTTCATTTGGTTTGGATGATGGCTCAATGTGCGGATACACTTCACCTATACACATTAAATGATATTCCAAATAAATTTCCGAATATCAGAACCTGTTTTGCCCATGGCTGTATGCTTGGCATTGCGAATTATGGAAGAAGGCTTCAAGGGTATGATGGTCGACCCGATTTATTTGAAGATGTTGAAAATCCTAGGGCATCTTTGGGTCATAAAAACTTATTTTTTGATTCATTGGTACATGATTCTTATACCTTAGAACTCTTAAAACGTCGCGTTGGTGTATCACAAATTGTAGCTGGACTCGACGATCCGTATCCTTTAGGCGAGATGGAAGGAGTTGGTAATTCGTTTCCGGGAAGGGTAATCGACTTTGCGGTTGAAGTAGATATCCTTACACAAAGAGAAGCCGACGAAATCTGGCGCGACAATGTGCTGATGTGGCTTGGCTAGTATTTAATTAATCTCATAGTGAAGGCGCATAGTAATGCTCGCAGTTTTACGCTTAGAAGAGGTATTAAAACTTCCCCCCCAGGAATATTCATCACTAGAATTTTCGGCCGTAATTTGAAAAACTCCCATACTGGCGTATGTCAATTTCCCAAGTGACCCTCCCCCATTTTCCGCAATGGTTTCGGCTCGATTCTTAGCGTCCTTGGTTGCAGCTTCAATCATTTTAATTTTAAGCTTTGCAAGCTTTGTATAGTAATACTCTGGAGCATAAGAGTTCAACTCGATACCGGCATCAATTAGCTTTGAAACCTCACGAGAGGTCTTTTCAACAAGATCTACAGACTTTGATTGAATCTCAAAAGACTGACTTAAATCATAAGCCCTAAAAAGACGCTCTGTAAAATTCCCATTTTCATCGTATTGATTGTCATAATTCTTACTAATGTCGGCCGCATCAAATACGACTTCTGCATCCTTTATACCCTGACTGGCCAGAAACTTTTTAACCGTCAAGATGTCGGCATTCAAATCTTTATACGC
>MDSY01152331.1_pt1 | contig 27695 bp, 27 predicted proteins | sample 811131 | NCBI WGS metagenome assembly MDSY01 (sample SAMN05326643, study PRJNA326480) | marine metagenome | isolation source: seawater | place: Atlantic Ocean: South West | collected 2010
AAAATTAATTGGACCGATATTAGCATTAGGATTTTGATAAGGAGTAATTTTATTTCCACGAGAAATTATTAAACGAATATGCACATCGTCTTTCATATTATTTCTATACAACGTTTTATTGATTTCGTTGATTATATCTTCTTTATTTATTCCAATGTCCAAAGAAATTCCTTTTGCACTTTCATACAGACGATCTAAATGTTTTTCAATATAGACTAAAACAGATTGATGTAATCTAATTCCTTCCCAAACACCATCTCCAAGTAAAAATCCGCTATCAAAAACTGATATTTTGGCATCATCTCTTTTATATAAACTTCCATTTATGTTTATGACAATGCTTTCATTATTTTTATTTTTTATATATGAATGTGATGACATAGAAAAATTTATAATTTTTAATTATGATTACATATAAATTAAATTTTAAAATTATTTTAATTAAAAAAAATTTATGAAAATTACTCATATAAATTCAGCAACAGTAATTATTGAATCAAATAATGTTAAAATTTTATGTGACCCATGGTTTGTGGATGGTGAATATTATGGATCTTGGTATATATATCCTCCATTAGAAATAAAAGAAAATTATTTTGATGATATTGATTATATATATTTAAGTCATATCCATCCAGATCACTTCAGCAGACAATCATTTTTAAAACTTAATAAAAATATACCAGTACTAATTCATTCTTATGCCAGCCCATTTTTAAAAATGAACGTTGAAAGAATAGGGTTTGAAGTAATTGAGCTTGAACATAATAAAAAAACTTTACTCAAAAGTGATGTTTCAATTAACATCTTAGCTGCTGATAATTGCAATCCAGAACTATGTTCTAAGTTTATGGGGTGTGGAATAGTTGAAACAAAATTTAAATCTACTCAAATTGACTCTTTGTGTGTTATTAGTGATAAAAATTTTTCAATATTAAATACTAACGACTGCCCGTATGATCTTGCTGAAGAAGCTATAAATGTTATTTTAAATCAATATAAAAAAATAGACTTTTTGTTAGTTGGTTATGGAGGAGCTGGTCCATATCCTCAATGTTTTGATTTATCAGATGATGAAAGAGTTGAAGCTGAAAAATCAAAAAGGTTGCACTTCCTTTCTCAAGGTAAAAAGTATATAGATTTAATTAAACCTAATTTCTATATGCCATTTGCAGGAACATATATACTAGCTGGGAATCTTTATGCTTTAGATAAAAGAAAAGCTGTTCCTGAAATGACTGATGCTAGGGATTTCTTTTCACAATCTGCCAATAATCAATCAAAATGTATTCTTCTAAATTCTAAAAGTTACTTTGATCTAAAAACTGAAAAACAATCTAAAGAATATGTTCCTATAGATTTAAATAAAAAAGATCATTATAGAAAAAGTGTATTATCAGAAAAAAAATTGGATTATGAACATGATAATTTCCCATCAATAGATCAAATTAAAGAACTGGTTGAGCCTTCATTTCTTAGGATGGACAAAAAAAGACAGGAAATTGATTTTTGTAGTGACACAATAGTCTATATCAAAATTGACAATAAAAATTTTATTCAACTTAGTCTAAATGGAAGCGGATATGAAATTGTTAATTCGATAGCAAAAGATTGTAATTATGTAATTTTCAATGTTGATCTAAGACTACTTTTTAAAATTCTTAAAGGACCAAAATATGCTCACTGGAATAATGCTGAAATTGGATCACATATTCAATATAAAAGATCTCCAAATATTTTTGAGAGAGGTCTATATCATTCAATGTGTTTCTTTCATTCTTAATTTTTCAGCTGAATTTCGTGGGCCCACAGGGACTTGAACCCCGAACCTGCGGATTATGAGTCCGTTGCTCTAACCAATTGAGCTATGGGCCCTTGAAACTATTAACCGAAAATACTTTGAACTACTAAATAACCCAAGTATTTTCAAATTTATTAAATGAAAATATCATGAAAAAAATTATTTGGTTTACAGGACAGCCTGGGAGCGGGAAAACTACTCTTGCTAATGCTCTGATTCATAGATTATCGAAAAATCATCCTGATATTAAAACTGTATCTGTTGATGGGGATGATTTAAGAGATATTACAATAAATAAAGATTATTCTGAAAAAGGTAGAAGACAAAATATTAGCACAGCAATAAGTATAACGAAATTTATGCAGAGCAAAGATTATTTAGTTATTGCTTCACTGGTTTCCCCCTATAAAGATTTAAGAGATTTGTTGAAAAAAGAACGATCTGTTTTAGAGGTATATCTTTTTACAAGCAAAAAAAGAGGAAAAGAAAATTTTTTTGTTGAAAATTATGAATCCCCAACTAAAGATTTTCTTGAATTGGATACTGGCAAAAAAAATATTGAGGAGTGCGTAGATGAAATACTCTCTGTTTATTGGTAGATGGCAACCATGGCATAAAGGACATCGTTGGTTAATTGATCAACGTCTTGAAAAAGGTAAAAATGTTTGTATTGCAGTTCGCGAAACAGTCAAAGATGAATCAAATCCTTTCTCTACTGAAGAAGTTATTGATAATATCACAGAAGAATTAAAGGATTTAGTAGAATCTGGAAAAGTAAAAATTATATCTATTCCTGATATTGAATCAGTAAATTATGGTCGAGGAGTTGGTTATGGTATTATTGAGCATGCTCCCCCTAATAATATTGGAGAAATATCAGCAACAGAGATTAGAAAAAGTTTAAAGAAATAATATGAAAGAATTTCAAATGATAAATATATTAAAAATTATTTTTAGCAATGCTCGAAAGATAGCATGGATTGGATTTTTTACTGCATTGGTTAGTTCTATTATAGTTTTGTTTATTATAGAGCCAAAATATGAATCACATGCAAAAATTCTTCCTTCATCTGGGTCTCAATCAAGTGCTAGTGGATTGGCTGGTATTGCTGCAGGGTTTGGTGTTGCATTGCCAATTGATGGAGACCAAACCATTTTTTCATCTGATCTATATGCTTCTATAATTTTAAGTAATAAATTTTTAGAAAATATTTTATCAAATAGTTTTTTTGATCATAAAACTAAATCTCAAAAAAACCTTAAAGAAATTATTATACCCAATAAAAATGATATTTCTGATTTCGAACACACTAAACTTGCAGTCGAAAAACTTCAAAAGACAGTTATTAAAGTTTTCAAAGACCCAAAGACAGGAATTGTTACTATTATTACAACAACAACAAATAGAGAATTCAGTCGTGAGTTATGTGAAGTTATTGTTAAAGATTTAAATGAATTTCAACAAAACTTTAATATTGAAAAAGCAAAAAGAAAAAAAATCTTTATTGAAAAAAGAATTGAAGAAGTTGAAACCGAACTCAGTAAAATTGAAACCGAACTTAGTAATTTTTATTTATCTAATATCAACTATAGTTCCTCTCCAAATTTGGTGATTGAGCTTAACAGGATTCAGACAAAATATGATGTTTCAAAAGGGGTGTTCATAACATTAAATCAAGAATATGAAACAGCAAAAATTGAAGAAGTAAAGGAATCAGAATTTTTAAAAATTATTGATGAACCATCATTGGCATTAAGAAAGTCATCACCTCAACGTAAAAAAGTTGTTTTTATGTGGACATTATTGAGCATTGTTGTCTCATCTGTAATTATCTTATTTAGGAGATCTGCTGATTTTATGAATTATTCAGACATTTCTAACATTCGAGAATTAAAAAATATCTTAAAAAATCAATTTAAACTTTAATGAATATCGGAATTATAGGCCAAGGATATGTTGGTTCAGCCGTTAAAATTGGGTTTGAGAATTATTATAAGATATTCACATATGATAAATTTGATTCTGAAAAAAGTAGTTGTCAATCTGTAAAAGAGTTAGTAAAAACTTCTGATATAATTTTTGTTTGCGTTCCTACCCCTATGAATAAAGAAACAGGCGAATGTCATATTGATATAGTTGATGAAGTATGTAAACAAATTGATCACTATTCTAATAATAGTAAAATAATAGTAATTAAATCGACAATACCACCTGGCAGCACCGATTTTTTGGATAAAAAATATAAAAATGTAGATATTATATTTAATCCTGAATTTTTAACTGAAGCAAATTTTATAGAAGATTTCAAAAATCAAAAACACATTATACTTGGTGGAGAAAAGAATACTAATATATTATCCGATGTCTACAGTAAAGTATTTCCCAATGCAAATATTATTATTACCAGCTCTACAACCGCAGAAATGGTAAAATATATGACTAATGCATATCTAGCGACAAAGGTATCATTTGCAAATGAAATAAAACAAATATGCGATAAAGTGAATGTTGATTATAATGAAGTAATGCGACATGCAATCCTTGATGATAGGTTAGGTAAAAGTCATTGGAATGTACCAGGACCAGATGGCGAATTTGGTTTTGGAGGACATTGTTTGCCTAAAGATTTAAATGCATTACTATATGTAGCAAAAAAATATAAACTAGATGTTAATGTATTAAAGTCAGTATTACTTACTAATGACAATGTGAGAAAAAATCGTGATTGGGAAGATATGATTGGTAGAGCAATAATTAGTGGAGAAAAAAACAATGATTGATAAAAAAATAATTGAAAACCGTATTTCTGAAACAAGCAATCTAATTAATAGTTTAACATCTTTATCAGATAAGATTATAGATGCTATTGAATTAATTCATAATCAAATATCAAAAGGTGGTACAGTTTATTGGTGTGGAAATGGTGGTAGCGCAGCTGATTCACAACATATGGCTGCAGAACTTATGGGTAAACTTAACTCTTTAAGGAAACCAATTAAGTCTATTGCACTAACCACTGACACTTCATTTATTACTGCTTGGTCTAATGATATTCATTATGAAGATATTTTTTCTAGACAATTAGAAGGTTTAGCAGGGAAGAATGATATCTTAGTTGCTATTTCTACAAGTGGTAAATCAAAAAATATTATTAAAGCTCTCAAAACTGCAAAAGATATTAATCTTCCTTCTATATTATTAACAGGATTAGGTGCTCCAGATAGCACAACTACACTATCAGATATTGTCATATCAGTAAATTCTTCTAAAACTCCAGTAATTCAAGAAAGTTTTTTGATTATTGAGCATATAATATGTGAAAATATTGATCAATTCTTTAGTGATAAGACTAATTTGAATGAATAAAAAAATCAATTTTAGTATTCAGTGAAATTATCATTTATAAATAAAATCTTTTTTACAAATACATTTTATGGATTTTTAAAACAAGGTTTGACGGGTATAATTTCTATTCTTCTTCTCCCATTTTTTATATATAGAGTAGGCGATATTGTTTATGGAGAATATTTATTATTACAATTATTTACAATTCATGGGATATTTAGCTATGCAGACTTTGGTATTACTGGATCAATAGTAAGATATTTAAGTAAGTATCATGCTTCTGAAGATTATAAAAATTTCAAATATATTTTTTCATCATATTTTTACTTATTTGCACTAATTGGTTTTCTTTTTTCAATATTCATATACTTTAATACTGATACTATAGCACATATTTTTTTTAAAAATTCAGAAAATATTGTTGATGTTGAATACTCATTAATCATTGTTAGCGCTATGCTATTATTTAATATACCTTCCTTAGTTATAAAGAGCTTCTTCATGTCTATTCAGAAGATGTGGATTGTAAAAATATGGGAAATTTTATATGCTATATTTTTTGCTATAGGAGCAGTTTATTTCTTATTATATGGTTTTAGTTTTTATAGAATTTTTTTGTTTGATTTATTTCTTAGTCTATTTTTAGTAATACTATTTTCTATTTGGGGATATCTTTCATATAAAAAATATTTTTCGCTATCTATTTTTTACTTTAACTATAATTCAATAAAAAATAGTTCAGAATTTTCTTTATACATGTTTATAAATAAATTTATTGGCTTAGTAATGAATAAAAGTCCCCAGTTGGTTATAGGAGCATTTTTTACTGCCAATTATTTAGCTTATTATACTATTTTTACAAAATTTCCTTTTTTAGTGAAGCAAATAATGGGTACCCTTAATTCAGCTGTCCTACCAATTTCTGTATATTTAAAAGAAAAAAATAAATCAAATGAAATTGTAGGTTTTCTGAGATTTGGAACAATGATTTCTATAATGTTAAACTTTCCTATTGCAATATATTTTATACTTTATTCAGATCAAATTCTCAAACTATGGGTTGGAGAGGAGTATATATTTTTAAGTTCAGCCCTATCTATCATGATGATTTGGACTGCTATTAATATGTCACACTCCTTTTTTGTTTCAATGTATAATCATATTAATCAATTAAAGATTATTCTTCCCGTATCCTTATTCTCGCTCTCCATTTTTGTTATTGGGTTATTATTTTCAGTAATAAATGAGGATATATTTTATATTGGATTAGGATTCTTATTTTCTGCGCTATTTTCTTCTATTGCAAATATTTTATTATTAAACCGCACTTTTAATATCCGATATACATCATATATAAAATTTATACTTCGTTATTACTTTTTATCTTCACTGATTGTATTCTTATTTTATTCTTTCTTTCTATTATTAAATATTAATGTAAATTTGACTACTTTAATTGGAAGTTTACTGTTTATAATTCTAATAAGTTGTGCACTGATTTCAAGGCAAAGAAATATAATTTCTAGCTTTTAAATATGAAAAATATTTTAGTCATAACAGGTTCAATAGCAGAGGCAGAGCAATTTTATAGAATTGCTCAAGTCCTGAGTAAGAAAAATATTAATATTCATTTTACTTGTACACGATTCTTTGTTTATGAGTATTTAAAAAATAAATGGGATAATGTCGTGTTCATCGATAAACCAAAAGTTAAAAATCAGAATCCAATTAATATAGATCCATATTTACTGAAGTACAATAACCCTACAATAGCAGAAATTATTTTTAGTGATCATGTTGTAAAAAACTGGGATAAAAGAAAGCAAATTAATAGAGTAGTCCATCTCATTGATTTTTATGAAGATTATTTTAAAAAGAAGAACATTGAGGGTGTCCTATCGTTCCCATCTAGTGTTGTAACTGCCCGCACTGCTTTTGCAGTTGCAAATAATAACAATATTAAAGTATCTGTAATTAACACTGGTCCTGTTATATCTAATTCCTCTGTTATTTCTACTTCAGAGAAAAACAATTCTTGGCCAGAATTCGAGCAACTGTATAATAATCTAGAAAAATTAAGTGAAGATGAAAAAAAGATAGTTGATAAAAAACTAGAATTAATTATTAGCGATAAAAAACGAAGTTCATTAATTAGAAAGCCAAACTATTTAAGAACAATATATAATATGGTTAATTTCTTTTTTAATAGGTATGATGATTATGAAAAATTTGAATTGAAAAAAGAAATTGGTTTGATAAAAGGATTTTTACCATTCAATTACTGGTTCTTTGATAAAGTCCCAAAGGGAAAGTTTATTTTTTTCCCAATACACCTTAATTATGATGCTCAAGTATGTGTTAGAAATCCTATGTATTATGATCAGGAATTTCTTATTAAAAACATCTCAAAAGCGTGTCCTCCAGGATATACTTTAGTAGTAAAAGCTCATCCTTATAATTCGGGTGTATTGATAAAAAAAACATATAAGCTATGTAAAAAACTTAAGAATGTAAAAATTGTCAATTCCAGCATTTCTAGCTTTGATTTAATAAAGAAAGCAGAAATGGTAACTGTCATTAATAGTACGGCAGGTATTGAAGCTATTATAAATAAAAAGCCTTTATTGGTTTTTGGGAATGCATATTTTCAGCATTATAAAAATTCACTAATTGTTAATAATATCAATGATTTACCGCGTATTTTAAATGACGGACTATTAGTTAAAAATAATAATGAGAATTTTGATGATGAGTACTATAAATTTTTATTCTCTATTTTTAAAACTTCAAAAAAAGGTTCATTTAATTTTTATAAAAATTATATGAGTTTGGGAGTGAGTTTGGGAGCAAATGAAAAAATAGCCCACATAGAAAACCTTGCTAATATTATTAGTGATAATTTTAATTAATTGACTGAAAGTAATTAGTTTTCTTTAATAAAATACTCTCAAAGAAATATGCTAACAAAAACAAACTTATTTTTAATAAATACATATTGCTTATTTCACCACAACAAAAATAAGTTAGTTTTCCACCAATAATGGACAAAGCAAAAGAGTGGTACACAAAAATACCAAAAAAAACACTCAAATATTTATACTCTATAATACTTCTATAAAGAATATATAGAAGCAATGATGCAACTAAAGAAAACAAGAAATAAACTATATAGGAAAAATAAGATCCAAATAATTCTAAAAGTATGGCTGATAAATCGCTCGTGAATCCATATCCTGCTTCAATTTGAGTATATGCCTGTGAACCAATGTCTTGGTACATAAGAAAATGCAATGATGTGTTCCCATCTAGCGAATAAACAGGTTCAAAAAAGACTCTTAAATACGCTAAATCGGTATTTATAATTCCTAAATCGATTACCCTATGCGCTACCGATGAAAAAATTTGGCCTTGTTGGATTAAAAGTCGATTTCCTATCATTGCTAATCCATATGTTGAACTCCATTCATTATTAAGAAAAAAATATGAGAAAAAATTTATGATTATAAGAACAAGTGTTATTCCAGTAATTATATAAAGGTATTTTATTTTTATACTATTTAAAAAAGAATAAGATTTTGCAAAAAATAACAAAGATAAAGGAATCATTAAAAAACAAGTACTGGTAAATAGAGCAGAAAATTTATTACCTAATAGAACAAACATTATTAGTATTAGTAAAAAAAGAAATACAAAATGATAATCAATCTTATTTCTATCTCTTATGTTGTTTAATATAAAGAACCCAATAAAAAAACTGATAAAACTAGCATATGTGTAAAAGTTTTTTACTAGTCCGCTTGCAAATTCTTGGTAATATTCTCCTTTCCCAATTTCTGGGTAAAATAGTGGAATAGGTTTTGAAATGATATCAAAAAAAACAAGAATAAGAAAAACTGTGAATAGAAATTTTACTATATCATAAACTCTAAAACTTAAAAAATTATATTCTATTTTTTTATTATTTTGGAACGACTCTTTAAGATTTTGAATTCTTTTTTTTGTAAACACAATGAATGGAGCAATGAGAAACAATAAAAAAAATAACATCCTATATGAAGAAGAAAAATTTGATTCAAGATTTTTTGTTAGTTCAATCGAATAAATACCTGCTTGTGAATCAATAAAAAAAGTTGAAAAATGTGCCCACAATGAAAGAAGAATGATCTGAAAAAATGCAAGAGCTACAAATGGGAATTTCTTATAATAAATTTTTATAAGAAAAAAATACCCAATTAGTAAGAACAATATATTTATTAACATTTAAATTTTTTTATTTGCTATATTTTTATTTGCTATATTTTTCTAAAATTAGATTTTAATTAACAAAAATGAAAACAATACTTATCTGTGTTGACCATAAATGGAGGGATCTTCCGTCTTCTTCTTATCTCAAAATTTTATTAGAAAAAAAGGGATATAATGTAAAACTAGTAAGAGAGCAATTAATAGAATATTATATTGAGGGTTATAATCCTTATGCAGTGATTTTTGGTCATTTATATGATCCCAAAAGACAAAATTTTGCAATCAATCTTAGTAATAGGAATATTAAAGTTTTTTTATTGCCGACAGAAGGAATCCCTACTTTAAAAACATACAGAGAATTTGCATCAGGTCGATTTAATAATTTGTCTGGAGTTGAAACTCAATTTTGTTGGAATGATGAAATGGCACATATTGTAGCCAAAAATGAAACATTAAAATCAGTAGAAACTGTTGGAGTCCCAAGGTTTGATTTCTACCATAAAGATTTCAAAAAAATTTTTAAAGAAAAATCTCATTTATGCTTACAATATGGTATAAAACCAAACCTTCCTATTATTACTTTTGCTACTAATTTTACTCAAGCTCAGTTTCACACAAAGAATAAAGATTTTTTTATAAAAGATAGCAAAAAATTAGGGTATGATAGTGTTAAAGATAAAGATCATATTAACATAAGCGATATGCCAAAATCTGATTTTGAATCAAGAGAACTAACAATGAATTTTTTCTTAGATGCAGTTGAATATTTTGATAATTATAACTTTATAATAAAAACACATCCATCTGAAGATTTTACATTTTACCAAAACTTTATTAATGAAAAATGTTCTCGATTTAAAGACAGAATTGCACTGATTAATAAAGAATACATATGGGATATATTAAATATTTCCAATATTCAATTTAGTAGATCTTGTACTACTGCTGTTGAATCTTGGTTATTAGGATTGCCTACAATTGAATTAAGATTAAATAAAAATGAATGGTATATATCAGAAGATTTTTCTTCTGGAAGTTTCTTAGCAATAAATAAAAGTAAAGCTTTCAAATTAATTAAGAAATTATCTAATGATCCCTCTATACCAAATATATTATTGAATAAAAGAAAATTATTTTTTGAAAGATGGTGTTATAAAATTGATGGATCTTCTACTGAAAGAATTGTTAATCATATTGATTTAACTATAAGAGAAAATAAAAAACCAAAACGAATATTTAATTTATTTAATTATATAATTTTTTTATTTCTATTTATATCAAATGATTTAATACATAATATCAAAGTATATGGAATCTCTTATTTTCTTGGTAATAAATATGATAAACTAGGAAGAGAAGATAAATATATTACAAAAAAAGACATTCAGTTTTGGTCTAAAAAATTGGATTTTTAACATAAAAATAATTTTAATATTGTTAATATTGTCATTATAATGCAAAATGGTTAAAATTTTTAGGAAAATATGAGAGGAAAATATGAAAAATAATATTCCATTTATTATAGCTGAAATTGGGATTAATCATAATGGTGATTTAGATATTGCTAAAAAGTTAATCGACAACGCTGCGCTTGCAGGTTGTGATGCTGTTAAGTTTCAAAAACGAACAGTTGAAGACGTTTATTCTCCTGAAGAGTTAGACGTTTATAGAGAAAGTCCTTGGGGGACTACCAATAGACAACAGAAAAATGGTTTAGAATTTGACTTAGATGATTACAAGGTCATAGATGCATATTGTAAAGAAAAAGACATTGAATGGTTTGCATCTGCTTGGGATTTAAAAAGTCAAGAGTTCTTAGGCCAATTTGACTTAAAATATAATAAAGTCGCATCAGCAATGTTAACATTAACTCCTTTAGTTGAAGCGATAGCTAAACAAAAGAGATATACTTTTATTTCTACTGGTATGAGTACCATGGAAGAAATTGAAAATGCAGTTAAAATATTTAAAAAATTCAAGTGTCCATTTGAGTTAATGCATTGTGTTTCTACTTATCCTATGAAAAATGAAGATTCCAATTTAACTATGATGCAAACCTTAAGAGAAAAATTCAGCTGTAAGGTTGGTTATTCAGGACATGAAGAAGGTCTTCAAATATCATTGGCAGCAGCTGCAATGGGTGCTTCAAGTATAGAAAGACATATTACTTTAAATAGAAGTATGTATGGTTCAGACCAAAGTGCTTCTATTGAACCAGTAGGTTTATTTAGATTAATAAGAGATATTAGAATTATTGCAAAAGCATTAGAACCTCAACCTAAAGGTATATTAAATGCTGAAGTATCTATTAGAGAAAAATTAGCCTTTCCATACTGGTTGACAAAAAATAAATGATGAAAATAGTTTCTGTAATATTAGCCAGAGGTGGTAGTAAGGGTATTAAAAAAAAGAATATAATAGAAATTAAAAATAAACCTCTAATTGCATTTGCTATAGAAGCATCCAATAACTCATTAGTAGATGAAACATGGGTTAGCACAGACAATGAAGAGATTGCGTATGTGAGTGGAAAATATGGGGCTAATATTTTAAATAGGCCAAAAGAACTTGCCACAGACACATCCAAAAGTGAGGATGCTTTAGTTCATTTCGCAAATAATGTTGATTTTGATATATTAGTGTTTATACAACCAACATCTCCATTACTATCTGAAACATATATAAATGATGGTATAAAAATGATGGATGAATATGATTCCGTTTTCAGTGCATATAGAGAACATTGGATACCACGATGGACTTTAGATTCTAAACCAATTGATTGGGATATATATGATAGGCCTAGACGACAAGATGTTGATGAATCTTATGTGGAAAATGGGTCGTTTTATATTACAACAAAAGAAAATTTGTTAAGATCTAATCTACGGTACTCTGGTAAAATTGGTGTCGTTGAAATGCCGTTGGGAGAAAGCTTTCAAATTGACACTATGGAAGATCTAAATTTTATAAAAAAAATAATATGAGTTATACAGATAAATTATTTTCTATTGATGGCAAAAAAATAGTTTTAACAGGGGCATCTAGAGGTATAGGTAATGCTATTGCAAAAGCTTTATTTCAGTGTGGAGCAAAAGTTATAGGGTGTTCTAGATTTAAACCAGAAGATGTATCATATTTTGACGAATACCATACTGTAGATTTGGAAAAAGAAGAATCTATAAACTATTTCATCCGTAAAGTAATAGAAAATAATTCTGTTATAGATGTTTTAATAAATGCAGCTGGTATAACAATACCAAACGTTTCGGAAAATTCGGAAACAACAATAAAAAATTTCGATAAGACTATTGCCATAAACCTAAAAGCATCTTTTTTACTAATAGAGGGATTAAAAAACAACTTTAATACAAAAGGAGGGTCAATAATAAATATTAGTAGCATAGCACAGTATACGGGTTTTCCAAATAACCCATCTTACACTGCATCTAAGGGGGGTTTAAAACAACTAACTATGGCATATGCCAATGATTTAGCAGATAAGAATATTAGAGTGAATAACATAGCACCTGGTTATATTAAAACCAAAATGACAGAAAAAAGTTATAACGATCCAAAACTTTATAAAAAAAGATTGCAACATACACTATTAAACAGGTGGGGTAAGCCTGAAGATATTGTTGGTGGTGTTATTTATTTATCCAGCAACGCATCATCATATATCACAGGATCAACAATACTAATAGATGGTGGGTGGATATCAAAAGGTATGGTATGAAAATAGGTATAATACAAGGAAGATTATCACCTCCAACAGAGGGTTTTCAAGATACACCCAAGGATTGGAGGCGTGAATTTGATTTATTACCAAAATTAGGATTAAATCACATCGAATGGGTGGTAACAAAAGAATCATTTGAAGATAACCCATTATTCACTGAAGATATTAGTGCTTACACTGATAAAGTATCTGCTATTTGTGCTGATAATTTAGTTAATAAAAAATTTCATCAATCTAGTTTTTTAGATAATAATTTAGGGAAAATTTGTTATTTTGCTCGGCAGTATAAAATAAAAAATGTAGTGATACCATTACTTGAAGAATCATCCATATCAAATGATTCTAAAAGAGTACTATTTGAAAAAGAATTAGTACGATTTGCTAAAAAATACCCTGAGATTAATTTTTTATGTGAAATAGAGGAGGATTTTTTATTGGCAAAAGATATGGCCAATCTAGCCTCTAATATTTACCTTGTATACGACACAGGAAATATAAATGGATTAGGTTATGATCATAAAGTTTACATTAAAAGTGTGTTTAATAAAATTAAAAATGTTCACTTAAAAGATAGACTAAAAAATACAAATCAAACATTACCACCAGGAAAAGGTAATACCGATTTTAAATCTATATTTAATACATTAAAAGATTTAAACTATGATGGTTTATATACAATGCAGACGGCTAGAGAAGTAGAAGGTAAAGAAGAAATAACAATTACAAAACATAAAAAACATTTTGAAAAAGAATATGAATAATTTATTTGATTTAACTGGGAAAACAGCGTTAATAACAGGTGGTGGTGGTTTGTTAGGACCAAAACATGCTGAAGCCATAGTAGAGTATGGTGGAAAAGTTATTCTCACCGATTGGCATGAGGATAGGGCAAAAGAAAAGGCTGAACAAATTGGAGAGAATGCAACTTATCATTACATGGATGTTACTGATAAGGAATCTATTGAGGCGGTTGTAGAACAATATGACAAGATAGACATTTTAATCAATAATGCAGCAAAAGACCCGAAGGTAAAGAAAGGTGGCGGACTAACACCAGACTCGAGGTTTGAAACTATGACCGAAAATTATTGGAAAGAGGGAATAGATGCAGCCTTGAATGGAACTTTCTTATGTTCCCAAGTTGTATCGAATAAAATGTTAGAAAATGGTGGTGGTGTAATTTTAAACATTTCTTCCGATTTGGGAGTTATTGCTCCAGATCAAAGATTATATATAAAAGAAGGATTGGAAGACCATCAACAAAATGTTAAACCAATAACGTACTCGGCTGCTAAATGGGCAATTATAGGAATGACAAAATATCTATCCGTTTATTTTGCTAAGAAAAATATACGAGTAAATTGTTTGAGCCCTACAGGTGTGTTTAATGATCATCCTGATGAATTTGTTAAAAAATTATCCAATATAATACCAATGGGTAGAATGGCTGATATAGACGAATATAAAGGAGCTATAGTGTTTTTATGTTCAAACGCTAGTTCATATATGACTGGTGAAAACATCGTTATAGATGGCGGTAAAACAGTTTGGTAAAAATAATATATAATAAAAATGAAAGTAAGTATAGGCAACCAAGAATTCCCATTATTAGAAAAAAACATCTATTTGTGGCTAAAAAACTGAGAACATTCTAGAATGATCATATATGTAGATATTGATGAAACCATTTGCTTTACACCCAATAGTAGAGATTATAGTTTAGCCGAACCGTATTTGGATAAAATTCAAAAAATAAATAACCTTTATGATCAAGGTCACGAAATTATTTATTGGACTGCAAGAGGCCGTGTTACTAAAATTGATTGGTACAAAGTTACTAAAAATCAACTTGATTCTTGGGGAGCTAAATATCATAAATTAGACGTTACAACAAAACCACATTATGATTTGTTAATTTGTGATAAAACATTAAAATCTATAGATGAAATCAGTTTTTAAAAATAAAACTATTTTAGTTACAGGCGGGACGGGGTCATTTGGCAGAAGCTTTATTCATACTATTCTTGCCAATGGGAGCCCCAAAAAGGTGATTATCTATAGTCGAGACGAATTAAAACAATATGAAATGCAAACTGATTTAAAATTTCATAAATATCAAAAAAAATTACGTTATTTTATTGGTGATGTACGAGATAAAAATAGATTAAAAACTGCTCTTGATGGTGTAGATATAGTTATCCATGCTGCTGCACTGAAACAGGTTCCTGCTGCAGAATATAATCCATTTGAAGCTATTAAAACCAATGTTCATGGTGCTCAAAATTTAATTGAATCATGTCTTGATTCAAATGTTGATAAAGTAATTGCTCTTAGCACAGATAAAGCAGCTGCCCCAATTAATTTATATGGTGCGAGTAAATTAGTTTCTGATAAACTATTTGTTTCTGCTAATCTTTATAAAGGGTCACAAGAAACTAAATTTTCAGTTGTAAGGTATGGTAATGTTATGGGTAGTAGAGGATCTGTTATCCCAGCATTTTTGAAAATGAGAAAACAAAAATTATTAACTATTACTGATCCTGAAATGACACGATTCAATATTACTCTTAATGATGGAGTCAGCTTTGTAATCAATTGTTTGAAATTGATGGTTGGAGGAGAAATTTTTGTTCCTAAAATTCCATCTTATAGAATTATGGATGTAGCAAAGGCAATCGATCCAAAAATCAAAACAAAAGTAATTGGAATCAGACCAGGAGAAAAACTGCACGAAGAAATGATTACATTAAGTGACTCTTATAGAACATTAGAATTTAAGAATCATTTTGTTATACTACCTTCTACAAAGTTATGGGATGAAGAAAAATACAGGGCAAAAAATAAGAAAGATATAGGAATTTTTAACAAAAAAGCATTTAGTTATAATAGTCAAAATAATAAATGGTTTTTGTCAGTTCAAGAAATTCAAAATCTTATAAAAAGCCATGTCAAAGAATAAAAAATTTATTTCATACGGTAGTCAATTAATCACTGATGATGATATCGATCATGTTGTTGAGTCTTTAAAATCTGACTGGTTAACAACGGGTCCTTATGTTGATAAGTTCGAAAAAAAATTTTCCAAAAAAATAAAAACTAATTTTTCAGTTGCTATTGCTAATGGAACAGCAGCATTACATGCAGCAATGTATGCATTAAATATATCAGATGGAGATGAGGTTATACTTCCTTCTTTGACATTTGCTGCAACAGCAAATAGTGTAATTTACATGGGAGGACGCCCAATTTTTTGTGATATTAATCCAAAAAATTTACTTATTGATGTAGATAAAATTGAAGAATTAATTACTTCAAAGACAAAGGCTATTATTACAGTAGATTATGCCGGACATCCATCTCCATATGATGAGTTGATTGATATATGTAAAAAATACAGTATAAAATTAGTATCAGATTCATGCCATGCACTTGGAGCAACTTATAATAATAAACCAGTTGGTTCCCAAGCTGATATTAGCACATTTAGTTTTCACCCTGTAAAACCTATTACCACTGGAGAAGGTGGTATGGTATGTACTAGCAATAAAGAATATTTTAATAGATTAAAAATTTTTAGAAATCACGGAATAAAAACTGAATTCAGAGAAAGAGAAGAACAAGGTATATGGCATTATGAAATTGACGAACCGGGATACAACTATCGTTTGACAGATTTTCAATCTGCTTTGGGGATATCACAATTAAAAAAGATTGATCAATTCACAAAACATAGAAATAATTTGGCAAAATTATATATTAAACGATTTAAAAATTTATCTAATATATCTTTGCTTTCTATTGAAAAAAATATTACTCATGCATATCATTTATTTGTCATTAAAATTAATTTTCAAAAATTAAAAATTGATAAAAAAACATTTTTCTCAAATGTAAGAAAAAAGGGAGTTGGTCTAAATGTGCACTATATACCCGTTCATTTACATCCTTTTTATATTAAAAATCATCTATCTTATAAAGGGCTCTGCCCGGTGTCTGAAAAAGCCTATGAAGAAATAATTACTATTCCATTACACATGAAAATGGATTCAGATGATGTTGATTATGTTGTTGAAACATTAAATCAAGAAATTGAAAATCTTTTATGAATAAAAAAATTGCAATTATTCCAGCTCGATCAGGTAGCACCCGTATCAAAAATAAAAATACTAAATCATTTTCTGATTCATCTTTATTGAAAATTGCTATAGAAAATATTAAAAACACAAAAATATTTGATCAAATTTTTTTATTAACAGATTCAGAAAAAATTGCTCAATCTGTCCAAAATTTAAATGTTGAAGTTCCATATATAAGATCAATTAAAACATCTGATAATCATGCAACATTAAAAGACGTGATTGATGAATTTGTAAATAAATATAAATGTTTTGATAAAGATATTGATTTTTTGTGCTGCATTTTATGTACATCACCATTCACAAAGCCTAACTCAATTAAGAAAGGATTTAAATTGATTAGTAGAGCTGAATCTACAACTGTTATTTCTGTTGGTGAATATCATCATCCGATTGAACGATCATTTGAGTTAAATGCAAAAGATTGGATTACCAATGTCAGTATAAAAAATATTACTCAAAGAACCCAAGATTTTAACAAAAGATATTTTGACGCGGGACAATTTTATTGGATTAATTTGAATAAATATGATTTTTCAAGTCAATTAATTTCTGAAGATTCTCAAGCCATTATTATTCCCTCTATTGATATTTTTGATATAGACAATGATGATGAAATTGAACATGCAGAACATATATACAATCTCTCTAAAAAATAATATTGTACATTAATTATGGAAAATTTGGTAATTAGGACTGATGCAAATGAAAAAATTGGTAGTGGGCATTTATATAGAATGATATCGCTTGCCATTGAATGGCAGAAAACTAATGGAAAAACCCTATTCATTTTGTCTGAATTAAATGCTTTATCAAAAAAATTATTAAAAGAATCAAATTTATCTTTTCGAATTATTAAAAGAGATAATAATGAATGTGAAAATATAAAAAAAATAGTGAATTCATTTAATGCAAATCAATTAATTATAGATGGTTATCAATTTGATGAAAATTTTTTAGAAAATCTTAATAAACAAAATTTCAAACTAATTGTTTTCGATGATTATATGCATTTAAAATATTATGATTGTGATATTATTGTGAATCAAAATATTTATGCAAAAAAATTAAAGTATAAAACTAATAAAAATACAAAAAAATTACTTGGGTCTGATTATGTTATTCTCAGAGATGAGTTTAAAAAATATAATAAATTTAAACCCTTATTTTCTAATCACAATAAATCAATTACAATTTTTATTGGGAGTTTTCCAAACGAAGATGTTATTAATAATCTTATTGCTATTGCTATAGATATAACGCATTCATTAAAAAATAAATTAAAAATTAATATAATACTTGGAACCTCAACTATTATTGATAATAGAATTGTTGATAAATGTGAAAAAAATAACATTAAACTTATTTTTTCTACAAACAATATATCTAATATTTTTTCAAAAAGCAGTTTGGTTGTTTGTTCAGCTGGCACAGTTTCTTGGGAAGTTTCTTTTATGGGCTTACCTGGAATATTTTTATCATTAGTTGACAATCAATATTTAATTTCAAAACATTTAGATGATGAACAGCTAGGTGTTGCTATAGATTTGAGAAAAATGAAATCTTTTTCGCAACACTATTATTTAAAAATAAAAAATGAAATTATGCTATTAATCAATAATGATGTTCTTATGGAAAAAATGTCAAGAAATGCAAAAAAAATTATTGATTTCAATGGAAAACAAAGAATTATTAAAGAGATATTACACAAAAATTTTTCTGATATGAAAATTTTATATCTACACAATGGAGAAAATAATTTAAAGTCTTTTTTAAAAGAAAAAAATTTCCAGGTTACTGATACAAGCGATAAAATTGATTTAACTTTTATTAAGAAGGAAAATTTTGATTTTATTGTTAGTTATAAATATAGATTTATTATTTCACATGATATTGTTGCATATATGAAAAGAAAAATTGTGAATCTACATATCTCTCTTTTGCCATGGAATCGTGGCGCAGATCCAAATTTATGGTCATTTTTAAAAGATACTCCTAAGGGCATTACAATACATTATATAGATTCCGGAGTTGACACCGGAGATATTTTATTACAAAAAGAATTTGATTTTAATCTGGAAGAAGATACATTGAAGACAACATATGATTTTTTAAATAAGGAAATTATTCGTTTGTTTAAAAATAACTATAAAAAAATATTTCACAATTTAATTAAACCGAAAAAACAAAATTTATTCTCTGGATCAGTTCAAAAATTGAAAGATAAAGTGAAATATGAAAAATTTTTAGAAAATGGATGGAATACAAAAATTGATAAGATTAAAGGAATAGTGCTATAATGAATGAAATTAAAATAGATAATTTTACAATTAATAATCAGTCTAGCACATTTATAATTGCTGAGCTTTCTTGTAATCATAATCATGATTTTGAAATTGCTTGTAAAACTATAGAGTATGCAAAAAAAGCAGGAGCAGATGCAATCAAATTACAAACATATACTCCTGATACAATCACTATAGATTGTGATAATGAATTTTTTCAAATAAAACAAGACACACTTTGGGATGGCCAAACATTGCATCAGTTATATGGAAAAGCCTATACACCATGGGAATGGCATTCTGAATTACAAAAAGTAGCAGAAAAGAATAATCTGATATTTTTCTCGTCACCATTTGACTATTCTGCTGTAGATTTTCTTGAAAAGTTGAATGTTCCAGCATATAAAATTGCTTCATTCGAAATCACTGATATTCCTTTAATTGAATATGTTGCTAAAAGAAATAAACCAATAATTATATCAACAGGAATAGCCGAATATGAACATATTGTAGATGCTGTCAATGCATGTAAAAATCAAAATAATAATCAAATTATTCTATTAAAATGTACATCTGCATATCCAGCTCCAATTCAAGAAGCTAATTTGTTAATGTTAAAAGAATTGAAAGAAAAATTTAATACTATAGTTGGAATTTCTGATCACACTATTGGAAGTTTAGTGCCAGTTACTTCTGTTGCGCTAGGAGCAAAAGTAATAGAGAAACACTTTATTTTAGATAAGAGCATTGGTGGGCCTGATGTTGAATTTTCGTTGGATTTTGATGAATTTAAAAAAATGGTTGAAGATGTAAGAAATGCTGAAAAATCTTTAGGAAAGGTTAGTTTTAATTTATCTGAACGAGTAAAGAAAAATAAGATTTTTCAGAGATCACTTTTCATTGTAAAAGATGTAAATAAGGGAGATATCTTATCTATAGAAAATGTAAGATCTATTCGTCCAGGATATGGAATGCTTCCAAAAAATTTAAATAAAGTATTAGGTAAAAAATTTAATCAATCATATTCTAGAGGCACTCCGCTTCAGGAAGACATGTTTGAATGAAGATGATTATATTTGGGATAATAGCCAAGAGAGATGTAGATTTTTTTCTAAATATCGCACAGTCTATTCAAAGAAATAGCGATGAAGAAGTATCTTTTATTTCTTTTTATGAACCTGGTAATAAAAAAATAAATAAAGCAGGATTCAAAGTTTATAATTTGTATGATTATGTTAAAAACAAATCTAATGATATCGATTTTTCAGATTATTTAATTAGTGATATAAAGGATTTTATTCTTCATGAAATGGTTACATTTAACACCTCAGAAAAAAAGGTTATTAGTAAATATAAAAGATATCTTCCTGCTATCAATTACATCATTGAAGATATAATATCTCATTCAAATGGTAAAAAAGTAGTTATATTGCAAGAACTTGGAGGTTTTGTGGCTCCACTATCTTTATATTTTTGTGCAATGAAAAACAAAATTGATCATTATTTCTTTGAACCTTCTTTTTTCAAAGGTCGACTTTTGTTTGTAAAAAACGATTATTTATCTTTACAATTACCTAATAATTTCACTTTAAATAAAGGCATAAAAGATAAATTAAATGCATTAAGTCAAAATAAAACTACTCTTATACCAGAAAAAGATATCCATCATTTTAAATACAATATCTTCAGAAAAATTGCCACATTAAAAAATTTAAAAATAATATTTACTAAAATTTTTAATAAATACATCTTTTCAAAAAAAGAAGAATACAACCATATTTTTAATCATATTATACGAAATTTGAATTATATGTTTAATTCTTATGCAGTAAAAAAGTTTTATTCTAAAGAAATAGCTAGTGAAAATTTTAATATTTATTTTCCTTTGCATGTTCCTTTAGATTATGCCTTAACTATTCGTGCTCCAAAATATTTTGACCAATTGAAATTAATAGAGAATATTCTAGCTTTGACTACAAAAAATAATTTTACATTATTTATTAAGGAGCATCCAGCGTCTATTGGAGGTTTTTCTAGTAAGCGAATTAAAAAAATTATTCAAAAATATCCTAATAATTTTGTACTTCTTGATCCTAAAATTAATACCTATGATATTATCAAAAAAGTTAATCTTATTTTAACAATCAATTCAAAAACTGGCGCAGAGGCACTTTCTTTATATAAAAAAGTTATTTCATTGGGAGATTCATTTTATATGCATTCATCAGAAGTTATATATTGCGAACATTTTGAAGAATTAGATAAAAAAATTTATGAATTAAAAAATGATGTTTCTAAAACAGTTAATGAGGAAAATATTATTTCATTTTTTTCCAAAATATACCGACATTCTTATCCGTTAGAGTTATATTCTAATGAAGAAAATAACTTAACACAATTTGCCAATATAATTTTAAAGGAAATTTAATGAATGTTTTATTTTTAAATCCGCCATTCCATCCTATGTTTTCTAGAGAGCAAAGGAGCCCTGCTGTTACAAAGAGTGGAACTTTGTACTATCCAAAATGGTTAGCTCATGCAGCGGCAGTTGCAATTCAAGATGGTCATAATGTTGATTTCGTAGATGCTCCTGCACCATATTTTAATTATACTCCTCAACATGTTTTTGATAGGATTGTTGATAAAAATATTAAGGCGGTTATTTGTGATACTTCTACTCCTAGTATTTATAATGATTTATCATTTGTAGATTTATTGAAACAAAAACATCCTGATGTAGAAGTCTTAATGGTTGGTCGAGGAGTATCTGTAATGCCAGCTGATGTTTTAAAGAAGTGTGAATCGTTAAAATATGTTGCTCTGAGGGAATATGAATATATTACTAGAGAGTGGCTTCAAGCTGTCGAATCTAATAGTGGGTATGATACTATTGATGGGATGGTTTGGAAAGATTCTAACGGCAATATTATTACTAATAAACCAAGAGCTTCCATTCATAATCTCGATGAACTTCCTTTTGTATCTGAAGTTTATAAAAGATTTCTTCGTATTGAAGATTACTTTTATGGTCACTCTTTGCACCCTTTAGTGGTTTTTGATACAAGTAGAGGTTGTCCATATAGATGTACTTTTTGTGCATATCCACAAACATTTAGTGGCCATATTATGAGATATAGATCTCCTGAGAATGTTGCTGATGAATTTGAATATTGTGCAAAAGAATTTCCACAGCTTAAAACAATTATGCTTGAAGATGATACATTTATCATTGATAAAAAAAGAACTATGGAAGTTGCCCATGAATTAATTAGAAGAGGTAATAAAATTCCTTTTGATTCTAATAATCGTGCTGATTGTAAAGCAGATGTAGATTTTTATAAAACATTAAAAAAAGCTGGTGCTCGATTATTTTGTGTTGGTTTTGAAAGTGGTGACGATGTTGTTCTTAAACATATGAAAAAGAATTTAAATTTAGACAAAGTAGATGCTTTTATGAAAAATACACGTGAAGCTGGTATTATGGTTCATGGGTGTTTTATGGTTGGGAATCTTAATGAAGATAAAGAAACTTTAGAATCAACATTAGATTTAGCAAAAAGACTGAAACCTGATACAGCACAATTTTTCCCTATTATGGTTTATCCTGGCACTGCAGCGTACAAAGAAGCAAAGGAAAAAGGATATTTAACAACTGAAGATTATTCAGAATGGCTTACTCCAGATGGTCTGCATAATAGTGTTATTGACCTCCCGAATGTAACACATAAAGAGTTAGTAGAGTTTTGTGATAGAGCTAGAAAAGAATTTTATCTTAACCCGTCTTATATTGCTATGAAGCTAAAGCAATCAATGTTCGACTATAATGAATTTAAAAGGAATGTAAAAGGCTTTGCAACCCTATCTAAATTTTTGTTGAGAGGCAGTTTTGGAGGTGACGATACATCTGTTGTAACGTCTGCAAGATCTTTATCTAATAATTCAATCAAAAATTAAATTTTTTGAACAATTTAGTATCAGTTATTATTCCAAATTATAACTCAGAAAAATATATTCATGACACTATTCAATCTGTATTAAATCAAACCTACAAAAACATTGAAATTCTAATTATTGATGATTGTTCATCAGATAATAGTGTATCAATTATAAAAAATATGGCCTCAGAAAATAAAAATATTAAATTGATACAGCTTACAAAAAATTGTGGAAGACCTGCAAAGCCTAGAAATATTGGTATTAGCAAATCTAAAGGGGAATATATTGCATTCTTGGATTCAGATGATATTTGGCATAGACAAAAAATTGAGTTTCAACTTTATTGCATGAAGAAATATAATAATTCATTTTCTTCATGTGCAGTGCAAATTTTTAATAAAAATATTCCAGAAGAATTAGAATTTATACCATCTCATTTTGATAAAAAAAGATTAATTAGTTTTAAAAATATTAATAATCTTTTAATAAAGAATTTCATTAAGAGTGGATCTTCTGTCTTATGTAAAAAATCTATTATTAAAAATATTATGTTTAACGAACTCGCTGAATATAAAGCTGTTGAAGACTATAATTTCTGGTTAGACATTCATAAAAAAAATAATTTTTCTAGTATTTTTATAAATGAAAAACTTGTTTTTTATAGAGTAAGTGATTCTTCTATATCAAAAGATAAATTTTTGCAGGCAAAAAAAGTTTTTAATCTTTTGTCTAAATTTGAGAATAATGGAAAAAAATTAGGATTTAAAAAGTTTTTTTTCTTTTTTACATATGCTTTTTTTTCTATAGTATCAGTATTTAAGGATAATCAATGAATGATATTGTTATTACTGGTGGTGCAGGTTTTATTGGTACAAATTTGTCACACCTTCTTTGTACTTCAAAAAAAAATAATATTACATGTATAGATAATTTTTCCACTTCTTCTTTTGATAACTTAAATCACTTGATCGATAAAGATAATTTTACTTATTCCAAACAAGATGTTATGGATAATATTGAATTAAAAAATAACTTTAATCAAATTTATCATTTAGCATGTCCTGCATCTCCTTTACAATATCAGAAAAATCCGTTGAATACATTGCGTACATCATTTTTAGGTACGGAAAATATGTTAAACATAGCAAAAAATCTTAAAAGTAGAATATTGTTTACTTCTACTAGCGAAGTTTATGGAGATCCATTAGTTAGTCCACAAAATGAATCTTATTGGGGCAACGTTAACACTTTAGGCCCTCGATCATGTTATGACGAAGGGAAGAGAGCTGCTGAAACATTATGTTATGATTATAAAAGACAATTTGGTTTAGATGTAAGAATTGTAAGAATATTTAATACTTATGGTCCATATATGGCTATTAAAGATGGTAGGTTGATTTCAAATATTATTGTTCAAGCATTAAAAGGTGATGATTTAACTATATTTGGAGATGGAAAACAAACCAGATCTTTTTGTTTTGTAGATGATTTAATTAAAGGTTTACAATTAGCAATGGAAGCGAATAATTTTACTAATCCCATTAATCTAGGCAACCCAAATGAAATTAAAATTATTGAAGTTGTAGAAATAATTCGTGATTTAGTTGGATCAAAATCAAAGATTATTTTTCAAGATCAAGCAATTGATGATCCTCAAAAAAGAAAACCTGATATTTCTAAAGCAAAGCAATATTTAAACTGGTCCCCTAAGATAGATTTAGAAAAAGGCTTACTCAAAACAATCAAATATTTTGATAAGATTCTATAGTGAAATTTCTAGATTTAATTGGGGTTATAGGATTGTTTTTAATTTTTCCATTTATTTTATTAGTAATAATCATTGTATTGATAGCTGATGGATATCCAGCAATATATAGCCACAAAAGAATAGGTAAAAATAGTAAAATATTTCAATGTTATAAAATAAGGACAATGAAAAATAATATTGATAATATGATAAAATCAGATCCTAAACTATTCAAAGAATATGTTGATAATGATTATAAAATTCCAAAATCGTTTAACCCATATACAAAAACTGGATTTTTTTTAAGAAAAACAAATATTGATGAATTACCACAATTGTTTAATGTTTTAAAGGGTGATATGAGCATTGTTGGTCCTAGGCCTATTGTAGACCCAGAAATCAATCACTACACAGATGAGGAGAAAAAAATTTTATTATCTGTCAAGCCTGGCATTACAGGATATTGGCAGGTTAATGGTAGAAATAGTATAAGGTATCCAAAAAGAAAAGAATTGGAATTATTTTATGCAAAAAATCAAAGTTTTTTACTAGATATAAATATATTAATTAAAACAATTATACAAATTTTTAAAAAAGATCACTCTATTACTTAATATCTATAGTCATCTTTTTTAAACGGTCCATTTACTGAGACTCCAATATAATTTGCTTGTTTTTTTGTTAGTTTTGTGAGCTGAACATTGAGATGTTTTAAATGTAGTTTAGCAACCTCTTCATCTAGATGTTTTGGCATGCTATACAATCCAATTTTTGGTCTATTTTTTGCTAAGAAAATTTGTGCTAATACTTGATTAGAAAATGAAGTTGACATAACAAAGCTTGCATGCCCTGTAGCAGAACCTAAATTTACCAATCTTCCTTCAGAGAGAATAAAAATTTGTTTTCCATTTGGGAATGTATAACAATCATATTGTGGCTTAATTCGCTCTTTTACAGCATTAGATTTATTTAATGCATCCATTTGAATTTCATTATCAAAATGTCCAATATTGCATACTATAGCTTGATCTCGCATGCCTTTCATGTGTTTGAGAGTGATAATATCTCTATTACCTGTAGCAGTAACAAAAATATTTCCTTTATTTAGAATATCTTCAATCTTTTTAACTTCAAACCCTTCCATTGATGCTTGCAATGCACAAATTGGATCAATCTCAGTAACTACCACTTTACATCCATAAGATTTCATTGATTGTGCACATCCTTTTCCAACATCTCCATAACCACAAATAACTACAGTTTTTCCTGCTAGCATTATTTCGGTGGAGCGTTTAATCCCATCTGCAAGAGATTCTCTACATCCATACAGATTATCAAATTTAGATTTTGTAGCAGAATCATTCACATTGAATGCAGGAAATAATAGCTTGTTGTCTTTTTCCATCTGTTCTAATCGCAATACACCAGTAGTCGTTTCTTCTGACACCCCAATAATGTTTGGTACAATTTTATGCCAGAAGTGTGGGTTTTTTTTATGAAATTTTCGTAATAATTTTTCTATAATAATTTCTTCTTCAACAGTTGCTGTAATTTCAGGTAGTTTTTTGTGTTTATTGTAATATTCTTCTAATTCATAACCTTTATGTATCAATAAAGTTGCATCACCACCATCATCTACAATGAGTTGTGGCCCTAAATTTTTACCAAAATGCAATGCATCGAGCGTACATTGCCAGTATTCTTCCAATGTTTCACCTTTCCAAGCAAATACAGGGGTATTTGTTTTTGCAATTGCAGCTGCAGCTTCATCTTGGGTAGAAAAAATATTACAACTTGCCCATCTTACATCACCACCAAGCATTTTCAATGTTTCAATCAATATTGCTGTTTCAATAGTCATATGAAGCGATCCAGTAATACGTAATCCTTTTAATGGTTTAGTTTTAGTATATTTTTTACGCAATTCCATTAAACCAGGCATCTCTTTTTCAGAAATCCTAATTTTCTTTCTACCAAGTGGCGCTAATTTAATATCTTTAATTTTGTATTTTTTATTCATAATAATTTTATCTCATTAGTTAAATCTACTGTTTCCCAAGGAAGATTTTTCCTCCCAAAATGACCATAATTTGTTGTATCTGTTAGTTTTATATTAAACAAATCAAATTTATTAATAATTCCTAGTGGAGTTAAATCAATATTATCGATAATCCAGTCTGTAATATCTGTTCTTACCTTGCCATCTGCATAAACATATAGAGATGTTGGTTCTGATACACCAATTGCATAACTTAATTGTACAGTTGCATTGTTTGCAATATTGCTTGCAACAATATTTTTTGCCAAATAGCGTGCCATATAAGCACCACTACGGTCAACTTTTACACAATCTTTACCACTGAAAGCACCTCCACCATGTGGAGCATATCCGCCATAGGTATCCACAATAATTTTTCGTCCTGTTAATCCTGTATCCCCAGCTGGACCACCAATAAC
>MDSY01150599.1_pt1 | contig 27688 bp, 30 predicted proteins | sample 811131 | NCBI WGS metagenome assembly MDSY01 (sample SAMN05326643, study PRJNA326480) | marine metagenome | isolation source: seawater | place: Atlantic Ocean: South West | collected 2010
ACAGGGGCATAAATCTCAGAGGCGGCTTTGACCGATTCAATCACGCCAATCTCGTCGCCGCTTTCAAACTCATCGCCTTCTTCTTTTAGTTCGATAAATACAATATCGCCCAATTGTTCGGCGGCGTGCGCCGTGATTCCAATTGTGGTGGTGTCGCCTTCAACGGTGATCCATTCGTGGTCTTCGGAATAATAAGTTGTCATTTTGACCTCCCAATTAACGCTTGTAGTTTTGTGTGACGAAGGGCAGAGCGCAAACCTCTGCCGGTTGTGGCTTGCCGCGGATGATAAGCTGGATTTTGGTGCCTGCGGCGGCATACTTAACCGAGATATAACCCATGGCTACAGGGCCCGCAACGGTTGGACCGAAGCCTCCAGACGTTATTTTGCCGATGGTATTTCCGGCCATATCGTGGACCTCAACACCTGCGCGGGCAGGGGCGCGACCTTGTGGTTTTATCCCAACCAAACTACGCGCGGGGCCATCTGCGAGCTCGGCCATAATGCGTGCAGCGCCGGGAAAGCCACCCTCGGTGCGGCGGCGTTTTTGAATGGCCCACGTGAGACCTGCCTCAATGGGGGATGTGGTGGGGGTGATGTCATTGCCGTAGAGGCACAACCCGGCTTCCAGGCGTAGGCTGTCACGCGCTCCAAGGCCCGCAGGTTCACAATCTGGATGCCCCAGCATCAAGCGCGCAATGCGATTAGCGTCAGCCTCTGGGATTGAAATTTCATAGCCATCTTCACCTGTGTAGCCCAGACGCGACAGGCGACATAGGGCGCCGTCAATCGGTGCTTCCAAAGTCTCCATAAATCCCATCTCGGCCGCCTGCGGGCAATGGGCAGAGACCACGGCTTCAGCAGAGGGGCCTTGCACGGCAACCAGGGCGCGATCAAAAATCTCTGTGACGTCAATTCCCTCCAAAGAGGCGTCTATATAAGGGATATCCTGCGCTCGCATTGAGGCATTGACCACGACAAACAAATGATCACCGGCATTCGCCACGATCAGGTCATCCATAATGCCCCCTTCGTCATTGGTGAAAAAGGTGTAACGCGCCTTACCTTCGGGCAGCTGGGTCAAAGCGGCTGGTACCAAAGTCTCCAGCTTGAGGGCGGCATCTGGGCCGTGCAGCAGAACCTGCCCCATATGGCTGACATCAAACAATGCGGCTTTGGTGCGACAATGGGTGTGTTCAGCTATAATGCCCATGGGATACTGTACAGGCATATCCCATCCAGCAAAGTCGACCATTTTGCCACCAAGGGCGCAATGCAGGTCATATAACGGTGTACGTTTTGGAGCCTCAGTCATGACTTATTTCCGTTCCTGAACATTTTTCCACTATAGGAAACTTCACTCTTTATATGGAGATTTGTTCACTTTTCAAGACTAAGCTCTGCTTTTTTGGCTAATTCAGCGCTATAAGAAGTTCTCACCTACCTTCTCAATGGCGTTTTCTAGAATATTGAACAGATCATCAATTTGTGATTTTGTGATGATCAAAGGCGGTGAAAATACGCACATATTGATCAAAGGTCGCACGATCAGGCCCATATCATTGCAAACCTGATCCAGCATCGCTCCGATTTTGCGCTCATCTTCTAGCCGTGAGCCATCTTTACTGAGGCGGGCTTCGATACACCCAATTAAGCCGTGGCCACGGGCGTCGCCAATGATGGGGAAACGTGCCAAGCGGGCGAGTCGCTCCTGAAAATAGGGTGCGATTTCGCGCACATGTTCTAAAATTTTGTCGCGCTCTAAGATCTCGATGTTTTTTAGAGCTGCAGCACAGCTGACGGGATGGCCGGAATAGGTGTAGCCATTCGAAAACAGCACCTCGCCTTGATGGGCCATGCGTCCCATCATTGCGTCAGAGATTATGCAGGCCCCTAATGGCAAATAGCCCGACGTAAGCCCTTTAGCGCAGGTGATCATATCGGGCTGAATGCCGTAAACCTCCTCGGATGCGAACCAATGGCCCAAACGACCAAAGCCGGTGACTACCTCGTCCGAGATGTAGAGAATGTCATTGGCTCGGCAGATATCAAAGCTGCGCTTGTGATACCCATCTGGCGGCACAATTACCCCACCAGAGCTGAGAATGGGTTCCGCAATAAACGCACCAATGTTATCGGCACCGATTGTATCAATAGCCTGCTGAATATCTTGGATCTTGGCGTCGCACCAAGCTTCCACGCTCATATCATCCGGACGCAGGTAGGGGTTCACATTAGGTAAGAAGTGCACCAAGCGGCTTTCCACATCGAATTTGGTCGTGTCGCGCTCTTTGCCGCTGACGGAGGCCGCCAGGTATGTGGAGCCATGATAACCTTTTTCCCGCGCCAGGATTATCTTTTTTTTAGGACGGCCAAGGGTGTTGTTCATGAATTGCATGGCGCGCAGAGCGGTGTCTACGGCTGTGGACCCGCCGGTTGTGAAAAATACATTGTTGAGATCACCAGGCGCAAAATCCGCCAATTTTTTTGCCAAAATAGCGCTGGGTTGGGTCACATTGGTGAAGGGGGACGCATAGGGCATTTTCATCACTTGATCGGTAATTGCATCTGCCATCTCGCGTTGACCATAGCCAATTTGAACGCACCACATGCCGCCGGGCCCGTCGATGAATTGCTTTCCGGTTTCGTCATACATGTAAATGCCGTCGGCACCCTCAACCAGCATATTATCATAGTCGCGCCATGCGTTCATATCATGCCAAGGATGAATGAAGTGCTGACGGTCCCAGCGGTGAATCTCTTCTGGTGATGGTGAATTTTGCATAAATTCCTCAATTTTTGGTTATCCACTGCACCGCGTTTGAGGCCCGAAGTCAAGGACTAGCGGTATTACCCGCGTGTCACACAGCAACGGGTCGGACATGTGCGCGCGAAGATTGTCCTGAATTCCCGAAAAGACGGCGGCTCATTTCTATTTATGCAGGTCTTCAATTGGGGCTTCTGCCTTGGCCCAAGCGGTAAAGCCGCCGGCAATATGTGCCACGGGCGCCAGCCCCATATTTTGCGCGACCTTAGCGCTCAATGCGGATCGCCAAGCGCTGGCACAATAAAATACGTAGGTTTTATTCTGATTAAATATTTCTTTGTGATAGGGGCTGGCGGGATCAATCCAAAATTCCAGCATGCCGCGCGGGCAAGAGAAGGCGCCGGGGATTTTGCCGGTGCGTTGTAGCTCACGGATGTCGCGTAGATCAACAATCACATGATCCGGGCTATCGATTAGTGCACGCGCCTCGTCAATCGAAAGGGTTGTGATCTGCGCATTGGCTTCTGCAACCATATGCTTGACGGATGTCGTAATATTTTGTGCCATGTGATGAGTCTCCTTATCTAATTTGTAACCTAAGGCTTGCAAATTGCAATTGTTGCGCTTTGGTTTTGGTTTCTTACGACGCGTTATGGGCCGGGATGATGGTGCGGCGGTGGGCTATATCTCATCTGGGCGCTAAGCGCATCATGTTTGCCGCTCCATGGCCATGGGATATGTGCCGGCCGAGCTGGCCAGCGGGGGGCAAAAGCCCGAGGTTGAAATCTTGGGTGAGATGTATCGTGCTGAGGTGCAGCCTGGGCCGCTCTATGATCTTGATGGGCTCAAAATGCGGGGGTAAATGATCAGGCCCGCGCTGCGATGTGGGCCTGTCTGATCTGTGTTTGAATCTATTCGCTTTGGGGGGGTGCGCCGCCCAAAAACAGATTACCGTTTTGATAATCGCAAGGCTCTTCTTGCATCTGCAAATGCAGATGTTGCCCATCATCGGCATAGGGATGGGCGCGGGCTAACTCTTCGTCAAAATCGATCCCAAGCCCCGGCGCGATGGGGGCTGAAATAAAGCCGTTTTTAACTTGGATAGAGCTTTTGATCAAAGCATCGTGAAACGGGGTCTCAATAGTTTCCGCGATCAAAGTATTGGGAATGGATACCGATAGATGGATGTTGGCGGCCCATTCGACTGGGCCAGCATAGAGATGTGGCGCCATTTGGGCGTTGTATACTTCGGCGATGGCCGCAATTTTTTTGGTTTCCCAAATGCCACCAGAGCGACCAAGGGCCGGTTGTAAAATAGAGGCTGCCCCTTGGCGTAAAACTTCGGCAAATTCGGCCTTGGTGGTCAAACGCTCTCCGGTGGCAATCGGTGTGGTCACAGCGCACGCCACTTTGGCCATCTCAGTAATATTGTCCGGTGGAACAGGTTCTTCAAACCACAGCGGTGAGAAGGGCTCTAATGCTGTGCCTAAGCGAATGGCGCCAGCGGTTGAAAACTGCCCATGGGTGCCAAACAATAAATCTGCTTTATCGCCGACGGCGTCACGAATCGCCGCACAGAACTTCACCGATTGTGCAATGTCTGACATAGCCGGCATATGGCCGCCGCGCAGGGTGTAGGGTCCAGCGGGGTCGAATTTTACCGCTGTGTAGCCTTTGGCCACAGCGGCGGCGGCAGCTTCAGCGGTTTGATCCGCATTGCCCCAAAATGTGTTCACGTCATGATGCGCGAGTGGATAGAGATAGGAATAAGCCCGAATGCGGTCATTCATCTTGCCGCCCAACAGCGCCCAAACCGGCCGGTCACGGTCTTTCCCGAGAATATCCCAGCAGGCGATTTCCAAACCTGAAAATGCCCCCATGACGGTTAGGTCTGGCCGTTGCGTAAAGCCGCTGGAATAGGCGCGACGGAACATCAGCTCGATGTCTTCGGGGCTTTGGCCCTGCATATGACGCTCAAACACATCATGAATCACATGGGTCATTGTGGTGGGGCCAAGGCTGCTGGCGTAGCATTCTCCAATGCCAGTGATGCCGGTGTCGGTGGTGACTTTGACAAAAATCCAATAGCGTCCCCCCCAGCCTGGAGCTGGCGGTGCTGTGACGATGACTTCTAGGTCTTGCAGCTTCATGGCGGCCTTTCAGAATGTGAAGTGTGATCCGCCATACTTGCGGATCTTAGGAGTTTCTGCCGCTGGCGCGGCGGATGCTTGCGGCGCGAGTATTTGTGCCAGTCGAAGGCGGGATTACTTAAACAGGATCACATTTCGTTTTGCAGATCCAGTTTTTGTGTCAGCAATGGCCGCGTTGATTTGATCCAAGGACCAATGGGCCGATATCAATTCATCGAGTTTAAGGCGGCCTTGGCGATAGAGGTCAACGATCCAAGGGATATCACGTTGGATCACTACATCCCCCATTTTGGAACCGATCATGCTTTGAGAGGCGGCAGCAAAGTTGCCGGCCTCATAGGAGGAGGTGGCACCAGTGGCTGGCATGCCGACCATGACTATTTTACCACCTGTGGCTAAGTAGTTTGGTGCTGTGGTATAGACGCCAGATGCTCCTACGGTGACAAAAACCGCATCCGCGCCGCGACCGAGGGCTGCTTTGGCACCTTCCCAAGGGGCGGCATTGCTGGCCAAGACTCCATGTGTGGCGCCAAATTCCATGGCGATGTCGAGTTTTTCAGGCAGCATATCTACGGCCACAATCCTACGGGCGCCAGCGATGCGAGCGCCTTGGATGGCGTTGAGACCAACACCGCCGGCGCCGATGATCACCGCGTCTTGACCAGGCCGCATTTGCGCGGCATTGACCACGGCCCCCACGCCCGTGATCACCCCGCAGGCAATCAAAGCTGCGACGTCCATGGGGATATCCTCTGCGATTTTTACCACTTGGGTTTGGGCCACAACGACGCGTTCAGCGAAGGCGCCACTGGCCATGGCTTGGTGTAATTTGCTACCGTCGAGCATTTTGAGTGGTCCATGGTCGCCATCATAGAGCGTTTCGCAGCTAGTCGGCCTGCCAGTGTAGCAGGACGGGCAGGTACCGCATGATCTGATCAATGTGACGACCACAGGATCGCCCTGGCTGAGCCCTGTGACACCCGCACCGGTGGCGGTGATGTGGCCTGCGGCTTCGTGACCGTAGACTGCAGGTAATGAGCCGCCCCAACCACCGTCAAGGTAGGTGATGTCTGAATGACAGATGGCGCAGGCCTCAAGTGTGATCTCGACTTCACCAGGCTTAGGTGCGGCAAGATGCACGTCTTGAACTGTTAAGGGCTGTCCGAAAGCATGGGCAACGGCTGCTTTTATGATCGGCATGATTGAAATCCAATGAGAAATACACTCACAGGCTACGGATTGGATGGAAAGGTGCAAGGGAGTTTGCGACATTTAACGGACAGTTTTAGTCGCCCCAATGCTGCCCTTAGGGCGAGTCACAAACAAAGTGAGAGTGAGGCCAACGATGGCAGTGGCGAGTAAGAACGGAGCGCCGGGCAAGAATATTGGGCCATCTGGTCGGGTGTTGGCATAGAAATCGTAAGTAAGAACCAAAGGCGCAAAAATAACTGCAAGCGATTGGGTCGATGAGACGATGCCTTGAATCTCACCTCGTTGGTTGGCTTCGGCCTTTTTGGCGAAGATGCTGCGCATGGTGGGGATCACTACCGAACCAAGGGCGGAAATGGGGGCTAACAACAATGCCCAAAATGCCCAAAAGCCTGAAGTCAGAAACCCGAGCACCACGAAAATCCCGATACTGAATATAAAGCCAAGAACAATTGTGCGCCGCTCGCCGAGCCAAGGTAAAATACGCCGATTTAAATGCCCTCAACTACGGCAACCGAGATGCCAAAGGAGGCGACGGACACGCCGAGCATGCCTGAATCCCAGCCAAATTGCGCTTTGGCAAAATAGACCCAAACAGCTGGATATACATAAAACGCAAATTCTTAAAGGAAAAATACCAGCAAGAATCGAGATAAGCCCGGGATAAGGCGGATTTGTGTCAGCGCCCCCAATGGATTGGCGCGCTTGATGTCAAATGGGCGGCGTGTTTGGTCGGTGACGGTTTCAGGCAGGACTAAATAGCCCAGAATCAAGTTCAATGTGGCCAGAGCCGCTGCTGCAAAGAAGGGCACGCGCAGGCCAACTTCTCCCAAAAGCTTCCCCATGAGTGGGCCAAGGACAAAACCCACCCCAAAAGTTGCACCTAGAATGCCAAAGTTGGCGGACCGGTTTTCTGGAGTTGAGATGTTGGAGATGAAGGCGGTGGCCGTTGCCTGAGTTGCCGCAGCGATGCCGCCGATGCTCCGGGTGATCACCAACAACCATATGGAATGCGCCAGCCCCATCACGATAAAATCCACGGCGATGATCACCAAGGAGACCAAAAGAACAGGTCTGCGGCCAAAGCGATCACTGAGCGACCCTATGGTGGGACCAAAGATGAATTGCATCACCGCAAAAACCGTAGCCAAAATTCCACCCTAAATGGCCGCATTGCCCAGATCTCCGCCTTCGATCTGCTGTAAAAGATCTGGCATCACTTGAATAATGAGGCCAATCCCCATCGCATCAATGGTTAAGGTGATGATGACGAAGGTAAAGGCCAGACGCTTGTTCATATAGAGATCCTTGGGGCATTAAATGTGACCGGTTGCGCGTATAAAGTCACTCAGGAGATGGGCAAATTCCGCCGGTTGCTCCACGCAGGGCAGGTGGCCCGCACCGCGGATGATGTGAAAGCTGCTACCGGGGATCAAATTCAGGGTTTCGCGGACCAAATCTGGCGGGGTGGAGCTGTCGTGATCTCCGGCAATGCCCATTACGGGAAGGCGCAGTGCAGATGTTGTGGTCATAAAATCAGTGCCTGAGATGGCATGTGCGCAGCCACTGTAGCCGTCTGGTCGCGTAGCACACAGCATGTTTTGCCACGGCGACATCGCCGCGGTACTGTACATTTGGGGACTGAACCAGCGGCTCATCGTGGCTACGCTGACTGGGCCAATGCCCTCTGCGCGGATGCTGTCGATACGGTCTTGCCAAATGGCGGGGGTGGCAATTTTGGCGGCGGTATTTGATAAGACCATTGCTCGGATCAGATCCAGCCGCTTTGTGGCCAATCCCTGCGCTATCATGCCGCCAACCGACAGGCCAACAAACAGGCTGTTGCGCACCTCTAAATGATCCAGAAGGGCTTCAATATCGGAAATCAAAGCCCCCATGGAATAGGGCGCATCCGGGCAATCGGTTAGTCCATGGCCACGCATATCATAGCGAATGATCCTAAGGCCCTGTGGCAGAAGGGTCATTACTTGATCCCAGAGCCGCATATCTGTGCCCAGCGAGTTTGAAAAGACTAGCGGGGCGCCATTGGGATCACCGTCTTCGCGGTAATGAATGTGCATACCATTTTTCTCAAATACCTGCATTACTCTTCCCCTTTGATCCAGTGTCGCTATCGTTGCTTCAAACCTATGGAGGATTCTATGGCTATCACAACCTGTGTCTTTGATGCTTATGGCACTTTATTTGATGTGGCTGCGGCCGCACGCAAGGCCGCCGCACGTCCTGATAACTTTGAGATTTCTAAAAATTGGGCCAAATTGGCTAATGATTGGCGGCTGAAGCAGCTGCAATACTCTTGGCTGCGCGTCATAACAGATGCGCATACCGACTTCTGGGAGGTCACGCAGAACGGACTAGATTGGGCGATGGAGGCCAATGGTTTGAGTGGCACAAGGCTGCGTGCTGAGCTTTTGGAGCTGTACTGGAACCTAGAGGCCTATCCTGAAGTGCCAAAAATGCTGGTTGATTTGAAAGATGTAGGATTGCAAACTGCGATCCTGTCGAATGGCTCGCCTGATATGTTGGAGGGAGCCGTGTCCTCGGCCGGTATAGGTGATCACTTTGATGCCGTTTTATCGGTGGAATCTGTTGGTATTTTCAAGCCTGACCGCAGGATTTATGATTTGGTGGGCGGGCATTTCAACTGTGCGGCCGATGAGGTGTTGTTCGTGTCCTCCAACGGTTGGGATGCTGCTGCCGCTTCAGGATATGGGTTTACAACCGCGTGGGTTAACCGGAGCGGGGAGCCGATGGATCGGCTGCCGTGGACGCCGCAACATCAACTGACCAATTTGGTCGACATTCCAGTTTTGGCGAGAGCTTAAAAGATGAATATTGCGATGATACGGGCGGCAGCTTTGCGGCTTGAGGGGCATGTGCGCCGCACGCCATTGCTGAACTCGTCCTTTGTTGATGAGATTTCTGGCCGCCGGCTGTGGATGAAAGCAGAGGCCCTGCAACATACCGGATCATTCAAATTTCGGGGTGGTTGGTCGGCAGTGTCGGCTTTATCATCGCAGGTCCAAAAAGCGGGCGTGATTGCCTTTTCATCTGGCAACCATGCTCAAGGCGTGGCCCTTGCAGCTCGGATGCATGGGGCATCAGCGGTGATCATCATGCCGTCGAATGCGCCGAATTCGAAGGTGGAAAACACCCGCGCTTTAGGGGCTGAGGTGATTTTGTATGACAGAGACACAGAGGACCGCCAAGAAATTGGGCGCAGCTTGTCACAGGCGCGTGGCTTAACCTTGATCCAACCCTATGACGAACCTGAAGTAATCGCAGGTCAAGGCACGTGTGGGTTGGAAATTGCCGCACAGGCCGCTGCTGTTGGCATCACTGAGGCGGATGTTTTGGTCTGTTGCGGTGGGGGTGGGCTGACATCTGGTGTCGCTTTGGCACTCGAGGCGGAGGCGCCCAACATGTGGGTACGCCCTGTTGAGCCAGTCGACTTTGATGATGTGACCCGATCACTGGCCACGGGCATGGCCCAAACCAATGCCAGGCTTGGGGGCAGTATTTGTGATGCGATTGTCACGCCAACCCCGGGTGCTTTGACGTTTCCTATCATGCAGCGTCTTTGCGGCGCGGGCATTGTAGTGCCAGAAGAAGACTGCCTTCGCGCAATGTCGGTGGCTTTTGCCCGCTTTAAGATCGTGCTTGAGCCTGGCGGCGCCATAGGTTTAGCGGCAGCTTTGTATCATGGGGATCAAGTATCGGGGAATGATGTGATTTGCATCGCCTCGGGGGGCAATGTTGATGCCGAGATGTTCGCGCGTGCTCTTGCGGAATATCCCTGCACCTAAAGTCGTTTTCTGTCGGAGGTCTTAGAAGTTTTCCGGTTGTGGAAGCCCCAAAATATGCATGCCCCCATCTACCATGATGGTTTCGCCCGTTGTGCATTCGCCGTAATCAGAGGCCAGATACACCGCCGTACCACCGATAGAGGCTTTGGTCGCATTGGCGCGCAAAGGCGCGTTGGCTTCGGTAAAGCGAAATGTTTTGCGCGCCCCGCCAATTGCCGCACCGGAGAGGGTTTTCATTGGCCCCGGTGATATTGCATTCACCCGGATTTTCTGAGGCCCCAAATCATTAGCCAGATAGATCATGGCGGATTCCAAAGCAGCTTTGGCAACGCCCATGACGTTATACCAAGGTGTTGCTTTGTGGCTGCCTTGATATGTCAGGGTGATCAACGTTCCGCCGCCTTTCATCAAAGGTTCGGCTTTTTTGGCCATGTCGATGAAGGAATAAGCCGAAATTTCCAGCGAATTCTTGAAGTTTTCTCGGCTGGTGTTGATGAAGCGTCCTGTCAGCTCATTCTTGTCGGAATATGCAATTGCGTGCACCGCAAAATCAATGCTGCCCCATTGTTCGGCCAATGTGTCAAACGCCGCTTGGGTGCTGGCGTCATCTTGAACGTTGTAATCCAAGACCAAATCTACACCCAGCTCAGCTGCCAGAGGTTTTACCTTTTCGCCGAAAACATCCATTTGAATACCGAAGGCCAACTCAGCGCCCTCAGCTTTCATAGCTTCCGCAATGCCCCAAGCGATAGATCGGTTGTTGGCGATCCCTGTGATCAAACCGCGTTTGCCTTTGAGAAGTTCTGCCATGATTTTATCCGTTAAATTTGCTCAAGATCAATGTTGCATTGGTTCCACCGAAGCCGAAACTGTTGGACAGGATGGTGTCCAGCTCAACATTGTCTTGTCGTGTTGTGACAATTTCCGCTGCATCCAGTGCGGGATCGAGGTCTTGTACGTTGGCTGACGCCGAAATGAAGCTTTGTTGCATCATCGACAGCGAATAAATCGCTTCATGTACGGATGTTGCGCCCAATGAGTGCCCGGTCAACGACTTAGTTGATGAGATCGGTGGAGTTTCACTGCGGCCAAAGATATTGCGAATGGCTTGCACCTCGGTCACATCGCCTGCAGGGGTCGAGGTGCCGTGAGCGTTGATATAGTTGATCTTGCGATCTGGATCGAGCATGGCAATCGCTTGACGCATCGAACGTTCGCCGCCCTCACCAGAGGGGGCCACCATATCTGCGCCATCGGAGGTTGCACCATAGCCGGTAAGCTCGGCATAGATTTTGGCACCACGGGCTTTTGCATGCTCCAGCTCTTCGATAACCAAAACACCGCCGCCACCGGCAATGACAAAGCCATCGCGATTGGCATCATATGGCCGTGACGCTGTTTCTGGTGTGTCGTTGTATTTGGACGACATCGCATTCATCGCGTCAAACAAGCACGACAGGGACCAATGTACTTCTTCGCCACCGCCGGCGAAGACAACATCTTGCTTGCCTAATTGGATTTGCTCCATGGCGTTGCCGATGCAATGTGCAGAGGTCGCACAGGCAGAGGTGATCGAGTAGTTCACACCTTTAATTTTGAACGGCGTGGCCAGAGTGGCGGAATGTGCCGAGCTCATGCAGCGTGTGACCATGAAAGGACCCATGCGTTTTGGTCCACCACGATTTTTAACAACGTCAAAAGCTATATGGAAATTCGCAGTGGATGGACCACCGGATCCCATGATCAACCCTGTGCGCACATTGGACACTTCGTCTGGTTCAAGGCCTGAATCGACCACGGCCTGCTGCATTGCTAAATAGTTATAGCCAGCGCCGAGACCCATAAAACGCATGTGGCGCTTGTCGATGTGATCGGCGGGATTTATATTTGGAATGCCCGCAACTCGGCTCCGAAACCCGTTTTCGGCATATTCTGGTTCAAACGAGATCCCTGAGCGGCCAGCTTTCAACGCATCGGTGACTTCTTCGAAATTATTTCCTATGGGTGAGATGATACCCAAACCTGTTATGACTACGCGGCGCATGTGGCCCCCTCAGTTTAATCGGTGAACAAGCCAACTTTCATGTTGGCGGTTGTGTAAATTTCTTTGCCATCAGCAAACATGCGGCCATCGGCCATGCCCAGTTTTAATTTGCGGTTGATAACGCGCGTGAAGTCAACATTATAGGTAATCATCTTAACCGCAGGTGTCACCATATCTGTAAATTTGACTTCGCCCACACCCAAAGCGCGTCCGCGCCCAGGCATGCCGCGCCAACCCAAATTGAATCCGGTCAATTGCCACAGAGCATCTAAACCCAAGCAGCCTGGCATGACCGGGTCTCCGGGGAAATGACATTTGAAAAACCACAGCTCAGGATTGATGTCGAACTCAGCAATCACATGACCCTTGCCATGCAAACCGCCATCTTCGCTTATCTCAGTTACGCGGTCCATCATCAGCATCGGAGGTTCGGGCAATTGAGCATTGCCTTGGCCGAAAAGCTCGCCGCGGGCACATTTCAAAAGACCTTCTTTATCGAATGAGGTCGGGAAATCTGAAGGCATGTCGGGCTCCTACGTTTATTAAATTAGACTGCTAAGTGCTCTATATACTTATCAGGTTATGAGGCAAGTGCAGCATAACTTAGATATTCTTTAAAGCCTGCCGCTAATTTACACGATTTGCCATTGAAAATTGCCTACAAGGCGTCATATTGGCTCTATGGATCAGAATAATATACATAGTCACCTTGTTCAAACTGTTGATCAATGGTTATTCAAGGGTGGATTGCGCCCCACGCGGCAGCGCGTGATCTTGGCGCAGCGTCTTATTGGAGACGGTCAAAACCGCCATGTTACGGCTGAAAGCCTGTTTGCAGCGAGCAATGATCGTGATGATAAAGTGTCTCTGGCTACGGTTTATAACACTCTGCGGGCCTTTTGCGATGCTGGTCTAATGCGTGAAATCACCGTGGATGGGGCGAAAAGCTATTTCGACACCAATATGACGGATCACCCACATTTTTATTGGGAAGATACCGCTGAGCTGGTGGATGCTCCGGCCGATCAGTTGAAAATCAGCGTTTTGCCCGATGCGCCGGAGGGTGCGGAAATTGCCAAAGTCGATGTAGTAATCCGCCTGCGGCGCAAGTTCTAAAACCCAAGTTCTAAAACCCAAGTTCTAAAACCATTGACCGGGTTCCCTAAAACCTAAGTCCATCAGCTGTAGTGAATGCCACTCAAATTTCGTTGACCCCGGGTTGCGATTGAGGGCCTTGGCTGCGCGAAACGAGCACACTGATGCCGTGATGTTATGATGCCATTGGCTTGAGTGCTTGTTATATTCTGGGTCATTTTTTGTAAAAATTGACCTAAACTCTAACCGGGCTTGGACTTGAACAAGGCCACCCGATCAATTCGGCGCTTAGCTGTCAGAATCATGACGGGGTTGTGCATAATATTTGCTGGGGTCAAAATAAGTACTAGTCAGATCGACGCCGCTGGGGCTTGACCCACAATTTCCTGCATAAAGATCCAGCACAGGGTCATGATTGTGGCGCGGCGTTCTTCGGTGTTAAAGCTGATTATTTTTTCGACGCTGCGGGTTTCGCAAAGCTGCGGGTTTCGCAAAATGGGTAGCAAAGATTTTACGCTTTTACCCCATATACAGACATTGCGCCGGCAATTCCTTGATGATGGTATTCACAGCTTGGCTGATATCGCCGGAGGCTGGGAAGTCATGGGCCACCTCCACCATATTTTCTGGAGTTGGATCACGCATTGAGGTGCCTAAATTACCCAATACCACCATATATTTTAACTCGAGATTCATATAACGGGCCACCTCCACATCATCTTAGGTAAATAAGAAGGCAAAGGGGCTAAGGTGGTATTTGGATTAGGCCCATGCCAAATAACTATTAAGTTACTGAAAATGCGTAAAAATACTTTTTAAATACTGAGGCAGAATTTTTTCCAAATCGACACGCATTGCAAGGAACGATTTCACACGTTATCAGCGCGGCAATCAAGAATTTTCCAAAAAGGACACAGCAATGGCCGACGCTAAAAAGCTGTTCATCAAAACATACGGGTGTCAGATGAATGTCTATGACAGTGAACGTATGGCGGAAACGCTTTGGGCGCAGGGCTATGTTCATACGGATACGGCCGATGACGCAGATATGATTTTGCTCAACACCTGCCATATTCGCGAAAAAGCTGCAGAGAAGATTTACTCTGAACTTGGAAAATTCAAAGCCTTGAAGGCAGCCAACCCCAATCTGAAAATCGGCGTGGCAGGATGTGTCGCACAGGCAGAAGGGGCAGAAATCATCCGCCGTCAGCCCTTGGTAGATCTGGTCGTTGGGCCGCAATCTTACCATAAGTTGCCCCAGATGGAGGCCAGCGTGCAGAGTGGCAAGCGCGCGCTCGATACGGATTTTCCTGAAGAAGACAAATTTGACTATCTGGCCAAACGTCCCAAAGCCAAACGTGGCCCAACGGCTTTTTTGACCGTGCAAGAGGGTTGTGACAAGTTTTGCGCCTTCTGTGTGGTGCCATACACTCGCGGTGCAGAAGTCAGTCGTCCAGCTGACCGGGTATTTTCCGAGGCGGTAGATCTTGTGGAACGTGGCGTTCGAGAAATCACGCTCTTGGGCCAGAATGTGAATGCCTATCATGGGCATCCCGGCGGACTAGCTGGGTTGATTTGGCAATTGTCAGAGATCCTGGATTTGGAGCGAATTCGCTTCACTACCAGCCATCCCAACGATATGGATGACGCATTGATAGAGGCCCATGGCACATGTGATAAGCTGATGCCTTATCTGCATCTGCCGGTACAATCCGGCAGTGACCGGATATTGAAGGCCATGAACCGCAAACACACCCGCGACAGCTATTTCAACTTGGTAGACCGCATTCGTAAGGCTCGACCTGATCTTCTTTTGTCAGGTGATTTCATCGTAGGGTTTCCCGGTGAAACCGATCAAGATTTTTCCGATACCTTGGATTTGGTGCGTCATGTGGGCTATGGGCAGGCCTATTCGTTTAAATATTCCGCCCGCCCAGGCACGCCTGCCGCTGAAAAAGATAGTGTTGATCCAGCCGTCGCTTCGGCGCGACTGCAAGAGCTTCAAGCCCTGCTGACCGAGCAACAATATGCCGCCCAAGCCGCTATGGTGAGCCGAGAGGTTAAGGTTTTGTTCGAGAAAAAAGGGCGTCGGGAGGGGCAATTGATCGGCAAGTCTGAATATCTCCATGCCGTACATGCCGTGGCGCCGGATCACATGGTGGGCAAGGTTGTGCGCGTGCGGATCATCAATGACATGACCAATTCCCTGACAGGTGAACTTGTGGTGTGATTTTATCCCGTTGCGGCATTTTATAAAGGGCTGCTTGCACTCATTTTTAATTAATTTAGAGCAAGCTTACACAAACTGGGTTTTTTTGTTTGTACCTGCCGATACTCTTGCTACATTCAGGTAACAGACAGCGACTCCACACTGGCAGTAATTAGGGGACATCCTTGGCAGACGACGCCGTAACACCTACCGCCGCTCATAACGAAACCCGTATTGAATTTCCCGACAACCGTTTATTGGCGGAACTTTGTGGCGAATTTGATCGTAATCTCACCACCATTGAAACGGATCAATCTATGCAGATTGTGCGCCGAGGCAATCAGTTGCTTTTGGTGGGGGATGCGGGTGCCTGCGCGCGGGCGGCGTCAATTTTGCAATCCTTATACACACGACTGGAACAGGGTAGGCACGTACAAGCGGCAGATGTGACCGCTGAACTGCGCATGAATGTAGTGGGCGGAGATGCGCTGAAGGCCGATAAACAGATGGAAATGTTCCGGGGCGGCCCTGTCGAGATCAAAACTCGCAAAAAGCTGGTCGAGCCGCGCACAGAGGCACAAAAATCTTATGTGCAATCTTTGTTCAAAACCGAGCTGTCTTTTGGAATTGGTCCAGCAGGCACGGGTAAAACCTATTTGGCGGTGGCTGTTGGCGTGTCGATGTTCATCACCGGGCGGGTGGATAAGATTATTTTGTCGCGACCTGCGGTTGAAGCCGGCGAGCGTTTGGGCTTTTTGCCAGGTGACATGAAGGAGAAAATTGATCCCTACATGCAGCCGCTTTACGATGCTTTGAATGATTTTTTGCCTGCCAAGCAGATGGCCAAGCTGATGGAAGACAAGGCGATTGAGATCGCGCCACTGGCCTTTATGCGCGGCCGCACCTTGGCAAATGCTTTCGTAGTACTCGATGAGGCGCAAAATGCAACATCCATGCAGATGAAGATGTTTTTGACACGGTTGGGCGAAGGCAGCCGCATGGTGATCACTGGGGACCGTACGCAGATCGATTTGCCGCGTGGGGTGCAATCTGGCTTGGCGGATGCAGAGCGCTTGCTCAAAGATATCCCAAAAATCAGCTTCAACTATTTCACCTCCAAAGATGTGGTGCGCCATCCTCTGGTGGCGGCAATTATTGACGCCTATGATGCGGATACTCAATGAACCTCAGCTTTGAGTTTGTGATTGAAGACACCCGATGGGACGCGCAAAATCTTGCGGAGATTGGGGTACGGGTGGGCACTTCTTTGTCGGAGCATTTAACATTTCCAGAGGATGCCAGCGCCGTTGTCATGGCCTGTGATGATGCCGTGATTACGCTGCTCAACAAGGATTTTCGCGGCAAGCCGCAACCGACAAATGTGCTGTCTTGGCCCTCTGCTGATCTCGCCAGTGATGTGGCCGGGCAGGTCCCAAACTTCGCCCTTAATCCAGAGCTTGGCGATATTGCATTATCATTTGAGACCTGTACAGACGAGGCGGAGGCGGCTGGCCTTGCAATTTCAGACCACGTGAGCCATCTTTTGATCCATGCGACGTTGCATCTCCTTGGTTATGACCACATAGAGGTCACGGATGCGGAATTGATGGAACAAATCGAGATCGATGTCCTTGCCAAGCTTGGCATTTTCAATCCATATGACATAAATGATGAAACCCAGTGAACGGTGCTATGCCACATATAGATGATCAAAATGGCGACGCTGATGTGGCCGATGACCCGTCAAGTACGGGTTTAAAGGGGCTGGGCTTTTGGGGCCGGTTGAAATGGGCATTTTCAGGACAGATTCCGGATCCGGACGCATCGGCCTATATTGGGCCTCAGGGTGAAGAGATCAAACCGGGCATTTGGAATTTGCGGCAGCTGCGCGTTGAAGATGTGATGGTGCCGAAGGCTGACATCAAATCTGTGCCAGTGACAATCACAAAAGAAGATCTTGTAAATGTGTTTCGTGACACGGGCTTGACCCGATTACCGGTTTACAATGGCACCTTGGATACGCCGCTCGGATTTGCGCATTTGAAGGATATAGCACTTAAGCATGGGTTCAACGGCTCCGGTGGACGTTTGGCCCTGAAAACCATGTTGCGCCCCTTGCTGTTCGTGCCACCCTCGATGCCAATCGGTGTGCTGCTTACAAAGATGCAAGCGGACCGCATTCATATGGCTTTGGTGATTGATGAATATGGTGGAACGGATGGCTTGGTGACCATAGAAGATTTGATCGAGCAAGTGATCGGTGAAATCGAAGATGAACATGACCAAGACGAGGGCGCTTTTTGGCTGATTGAAAAGCCGGGGTGCTATCTAGCGCAGGCCAAAACCCCTTTGGATGAATTTCAGCAAGAAATTGGTCGAGATTTGACCGAAGTTGCAGAAGTCGACCCTGAAGAAGTGGATACGCTTGGCGGTTTGGTTTTCATGTTGCTGGGGCGCGTTCCCGCACGCGGGGAAGTGATCAACCATCCTGCGGGCGTTGAGTTTGAAATCGTCGATGCCGATCCGCGCCGTATCAAAAGGCTTCGGGCCCATGTTCTACACGCTGATACCGATTAATCTGTGGCACAAAGCACCGCGTTGGAAGCGGCTGCTGATGATTTTTGCGGCGGGGGGGCTGGCCGGATCGGGCCAAGCTCCCATCGACACGCCAGCTCTAACGCTTTTGGGTCTGGGCTTTGGGCTTTGGGCAATTCACCAATCCTCTGACACTTCTTATTTCTCCACTGGTTGGCTGTTAGGCAGTGGCTATTTTGCCGCGTCTCTGGCTTGGATCATGGAGCCGTTTTTGGTAAATTTGGAGGCGACCGGCTGGATAGCGCCTTTTGCGCTTGCAGCAATGGCCGGGGGCTTGGCGGTTTTCTGGGGGGCGGCTTCTGCTTTGGTTAAAGGCCGCGCACCGCTGTTGATCTGTCTTGCGCTCTTGGCAGCTGAAGTAGCCCGCTCCTACGTGTTTACCGGCTTTCCTTGGGGCTTGATTGGCTATGTGTGGATTGACACGCCGCTGTATCAACTGGCCGCCGTGTTGGGTCCATATGGCATGACATTGCTGACGCTTGTCATGGCCTACGGGGTGGCACATGCGCGATTGGTTTATTCAGTGGCGCTCATCGCCTTTGCTTTTGTGTTCCAAATTGTTCCAAATATTGCTGCTGTGGAAACGTCACATGACGCAGCTATTGTTCGGCTCATTCATCCTAATGTGGAGCAGTCTGATAAATGGGATCCAGATAAAATGAAGAGTATTTATCAGCGCCACATGGCATTGACGCAGGCGGACCCGCCAGTGGATTTGATCGTGTGGTCGGAGACTTCAGTCTATTTGCCCATCGATATTGCCAAGAACGAAATTGCTGCTGTGGCACAAGATGCCTCGGTTATAGTTGGATATCAAAGCAGTCGCCCCGAAGGTTTTCATTTCAATAGCCTTGGGATCATTTCTCCTCAAGGAGAGTTGCAGGCTGAATACCACAAAAGCCGATTGGTGCCCTTTGGTGAATATTTGCCCTTTGCGCGGGTGGCTGGCTGGTTTGGGCTACAACGTGCGGGGTTTTCGTCTGGAGATGGGCCGAGTACGCTGAATATTGACGGCATTGGCCAGATCCAACCCTTAATTTGCTATGAGGGCGTTTTCCCGCAATTTGTTGGCCGTAGCGCGGTTCGGCCTGATCTTTTGGTTTTGATCACCAATGATGCATGGTTCGGCGCGGGGCAGGGGCCTGCGCAGCATTTCGCCCAAGCCCGCGCCCGTGCAATCGAGTTGGGCTTGCCCATGGTTAGGGTAGCAAATCGTGGTGTGAGTACGGTGATAGATCCACGTGGAGGATATGGTGCACACCTTGAGGGAGAGGACGCGGGTTTCGTTGACGTGCCGCTTCCCACCAGCCTTCCGGCCCCATTTTTCGCTACATACCCTTGGGCCGCAACAGTATTTATGGCGCTATGCCTTTGTTTCGTGGCTTTTTGGCGCCGCCACTGGACATAAGTGTTGACGCTGAGGTATGAGGCTTCTACTCAGACTTATCTGCAACGGCTTCCTGACGCAGTTTACATTTCACTGGAGCATTCCCATGGCACGATCAAATTTTATTTTCACCTCAGAATCCGTTTCTGAAGGTCATCCTGATAAGCTCTGCGACCGTATATCTGACGCCGTCTTGGATGCCTTTTTAGCCGAGGAACCCGAAGCGCGGGTCGCGGCAGAGACCTTTGCCACCACCAACCGCGTTATTATTGGCGGTGAAGTTGGACTAACAGACCAAGCTAAACTCTCGCAATATATGGGCCAGATTGAGAAAATCGTCCGTGATTGCATAAAAGACATTGGCTACGAGCAAGATAAATTTCACTGGAAGACTGTTGAAGTCACCAACCTGCTTCACGAACAATCAGCGCATATCGCGCAAGGTGTGGATGCTGCGTCAGATAAGGATGAGGGCGCTGGCGACCAGGGAATCATGTTTGGCTATGCCACCACCGAAACCCCAGAGCTGATGCCTGCACCTATTCAATATTCGCATGCAATCCTGCGGCGTTTGGCTGAAGTGCGCAAAAACGGCACTGAGCGTGATCTTGGCCCCGACGCCAAATCGCAGTTGTCTTTGCGTTATGTGGATGGCAAGCCGGTAGAGGTCACTTCGATTGTTCTGTCGACCCAACATACCTCAGAAGATCAAGACAGCGCATATATTCGTGGCATTGTTGAGCCCTATATTCGCGAAGTTATTCCTCCAGAGTGGATCACAGCCAATACGGAATGGTGGGTCAACCCGACGGGCACTTTCGTCATCGGTGGCCCGGATGGTGATGCAGGTTTGACGGGTCGCAAGATCATTGTGGACACCTATGGCGGAGCGGCTCCGCATGGTGGTGGTGCATTTTCTGGGAAAGATCCAACAAAGGTTGATCGTTCGGCGGCCTATGCTTCGCGCTATTTGGCCAAGAATGTTGTGGCTTCTGGAATGGCGGAACGCTGCACACTGCAGCTGTCCTATGCGATTGGCGTTTCAAAGCCCCTATCAATTTATGTGGATACCCATGGCACAGGTCGGGTTCCCGATGAGGCCATAGAGCGCGCAGTCGCGCAGTGTATGGATCTCACGCCGCGTGGCATTCGTGAGCATTTGGGCATGAACCGCCCAATCTATCAGCGCACAGCTGCCTATGGCCACTTTGGCCGCGCGCCGGAAGCTGATGGTGGGTTCAGCTGGGAAAAAACCGATCTGGTTGAAGCGCTGAAAAAAGCCGTGTAGGCGCAGGGGCGCGCTTGCGCGCTCTGATGGACAACATATTCAGGGTGAGCTCAGGCGCAAATTTTTTTTGAGAGATGGCGATGGATCACCGGAATTTTTATGGTCGCATCAAGGGTAAAGCTCTGAATGCCGCGCAGGACCGTTATCTGGAAGAGGACCTGCCAGGCCTTTCAGTCGCTGGAATTACCCGTGAAGAAAATCCAGAGCGGGCGGCGTTGGACATGCAAGAGCTTGCCGGTGACCGGCCGCTTTGGCTCGAAATTGGCTTTGGCGGCGGTGAGCATTTGGTGCACCAAGCGCTCCAAAATCCTGATGTCCAGTTTTTGGGCGTTGAACCCTATGTGAACGGTGTTGCGATGCTTTTGGGCAAGATGCGCAAGGCGGGCGTGAACAACATCAAGTTGCATATGGGCGATGCACGCAATTTGATGGATGTCTTGCCAGATGAAACTGTCAGTAAAGCGTTTTTACTTTACCCGGACCCTTGGCCCAAACTGCGCCATCACCGCCGCCGTTTTGTGACGCCAGAACATCTCATACCGTTGAACCGGTGCTTGAAAATCGGTGCAGAATTTCGTGTGGCCACGGATATTGAAGACTATGTCCGCCAAACCCTGGGAGAGGTGCCGAAGGCTGGTTTTGACTGGTTGGCTGAAGGGCCCGAAGATTGGCGCGCGCCTTGGGGGGATTGGACCTCGACGCGCTATGAGCAAAAAGCCCTGCGCGAAGACCGCACCCCGCACTATATGACATTTCAAAAATCATAGATTGACCGAACCTGAGGTGTGGACCTAGTCTAGCTTGGACGCTATCACTCCTGCAACTAAATAGGGGACCTATATGTCTGGCCATGGTGCAGCAATTCCGATGACTTCACAAAAGTCTGGCCCGTTGACGGGGCAGGCGGATGTGCCGGGCGATAAGTCTATCTCACACCGGTCGCTCATTCTGGGCGCTTTGAGCGTGGGTGAGACCCGCATTCAGGGCTTGCTTGAGGGGGTTGATGTGCTCGATACTGGCAAGGCCATGCAGGCTTTCGGCGCAGAGGTCATCAGCCATGGTGGCGGCTCTTGGTCGGTGCATGGTGTGGGCGTGGGTGGATTTGCCGAGCCTGATCATGTAATTGATTGCGGTAATTCTGGCACGGGTGTGCGCTTGATCATGGGCGCTATGGCCACGTCTCCCATTTCTGCGACGTTCACGGGCGATGGCAGTTTAAATAAACGCCCTATGGGCCGGGTCACTGATCCTTTAACTTTTTTTGGTGCGCAGTCACATGGCCGCTCTGAAGGGCGTTTGCCGTTGACGATTGTTGGTGCCGCTGAGGCCGTTCCTGTTTGCTACACGGTGCCGATGCCCTCTGCGCAGGTGAAATCTGCGGTTCTGCTGGCGGGTTTGAATGCGCCGGGTCAGACGGTGGTGATAGAGAAAGAGGCCACACGCGATCATACTGAGCGCATGTTGGTGGGCTTTGGTGCGGAATTGACCGTGGAAGATAGCGGAGAGGGCCGAGTGATCACCCTCACGGGGCAACCCGAGTTGTACCCGCAGGATATCATCGTGCCGCGCGATCCGTCATCCGCTGCCTTTCCCGTTTGTGCGGCTTTGATCGTGGAAGGGTCCGATGTTTTGGTGCCAAACATTGGCCTCAATCCGACCCGCGCTGGTCTGTTCTACACGCTACAAGATATGGGTGCAGATCTCACATTCGAGAACATGCGCGAAGAGGGCGGTGAACCTGTTGCGGATTTGCGGGCAAAATATTCTCCAAATATGCATGGCATCGCCGTACCACCAGAGCGGGCAGCCTCGATGATTGATGAATATCCGATCCTGTCTGTGGTGGCGAGTTTTGCCGATGGCATCACCCGCATGCATGGGGTGAAGGAGCTCCGCGTCAAAGAGAGTGACCGTATTGAAGCCATGGCGACAGGTCTGCGGGCGGCCGGTGTCACTGTGGAGGAGGGCCCTGATTGGTGGCATGTGCATGGCTGCGGAGGCTCTGTGAAGGGTGGCGCCACTGCTGTGACCCACCTTGATCACCGCATTGCCATGTCGTTCCTGATTTTGGGCATGGCGGCGGACCAAGGCATGTCTATCGATGATGGTGTTCCCGTAGCGACGTCCTTTCCAATATTCGAACCTTTAATGGCACATCTTGGTGCCAGTATTCGTCGGACCGAGGTGTGAGCGCCAGGCTAACAGGCAGCTGCTTTTGCGGGCAGATGCGCTTTACCACACCGGGTCCTTTGCGCCCGGTCATCGCCTGCCATTGCTCACAATGTCGTAAATCAAGTGGCCATTTTGTAGCCGCCACCTCTGCCGCTCGCGATGAGGTCGCGATAACGGGCGAGGTGACGTGGTATCAGTCGTCTGAGCGAGCACGACGCGGGTTTTGCGCCACATGTGGCAGCCAAATGTTTTGGGATGGCCTGGGTGACAACCTGTCAATTTTTGCAGGTTGTTTTGATGGAGCGACCGGAGTGACAATCTCTGGTCATATCTTTTGCGCCGATAAGGGGGACTATTATGAGATCACCGATGGTCTGGCTCAGGCGGATGCGGATGATACTGCCCTCACCGCGAAATTTTACAGCTAAGCAAGGGTAGATGATGAGTTTTACAATCGCCATTGATGGACCCGCCGCCGCAGGCAAAGGCACGATCAGCAAGGCTGTCGCTGCACATTTTGCCATGGCGCATTTAGATACCGGGCTGTTGTACCGGGCTGTTGGCGCGCAAATGTTACAAGGTGCCGATCCATTGGTGGCTGCCCAATCCCTGCGGCCTAAAGATTTGGACGCCGCAAATTTGCGTAGCCCAGAGGTGGCGCTAGCTGCATCTCAGGTGGGTGTCATGGCTGAGGTGCGCGCAGAATTGCTGGCCTTTCAACGGAGCTTTGCTCGCCGTGAAGGTGGTGCTGTTTTGGATGGACGCGACATAGGTACAGTGATTTGTCCTAAGGCTGAGGTAAAACTTTTTGTGACCGCAAGTGCTGAAGTGCGCGCGCGGCGTCGGCATCAAGAGCTGGTGGCCGGCGGCACTCAAATTGATTTTGATCAGGTGCTCGCCGATGTGTCGACTCGCGATACCCGCGACGCTGAGCGTGCCGAAGCCCCTATGATTGCTGCTGTGGATGCGGTGGTGATCGATACATCCAATCTGACAATCGATGCGGCGATTGCGGTTGCAGTCTCTATCGTTCAAGAAGGAATAATCTTATGAAAAAACGTAATTTCTCGCATACGGGTGCAGAGGTTTCGCGGATGGGAATCGGCGCGATGTCCTTTTCGAATTTTTACGGCGAGGTCAGCCGCGATGAGGTCTTTGCAATTTTGGACGCGGCCTGTGATTTGGGCGTGACCCATATCGACACGGCCAATGTTTACGGCAAAGGCGGCTCGGAGACCCATATCGGTTCCTATCTGGCAAAAAATCCCGAATCGCGGTCGTTTTTCCACATTGCAAGCAAGGGTGGTATCACGGATCGCAGTGATCCAAACCGCCTGTTCAACAATGAAACTGGCTATCTTGAAGGCCAGCTAGATGCCAGTTTGGAGCGTATGGGTGTTGAGCAAATTGATCTCTACTACATTCACCGCCGTGATCCGCATGTCCCGATTGAAGAGCTGACCCAAACGCTTGCGGGCTTTGTCGCCTCGGGCAAAATCGTGGGGTTCGGCTATTCTGAGATATCCCCAAGCTCGCTGCGCGCGGCACATGCAGTGCATCCGGTGGCAGCGGTTCAGTCTGAATATTCATTGTCGACCCGCACCCCTGAGCTTGGTGTGATCCAAACCTGTGCTGATCTGGGGACAACATTTGTTGCCTTTTCGCCAGTGGGTCGTAGTTTGTTGACTGACAAGCCACATGGGCTGCAGGTCGCACAGGCCATGCCATTTCTAGCAAAGAACCCGCGCTTTACGGAGCCCAATTTGAGCTTGAATATTGCAGCCGCCGCCCCGTTTCGGGCTTTGGCTGCGGAACTAGGCCTCACGGCGGCTGGCTTGGCGATTGCCTGGTGCTTGGCAAAGGGTGACCATATTTTGCCAATACCCGGGACCCGCAGTGTTGAGCATTTCAAAGGATTGGTCGCGGGCAGCCACTATGGACTGAGCGCCGAAGAATTGAACGCCGTTGAGGCGACATTGCCCATGGGCTGGGTCAATGGTGATCGCTATTCAGCGGCGCAATGGGCTGGGCCTGAACGCTACGCTTAGGCCTGTTGGCGAGCCGCTTGCGCATTGAGTGCGGCCTCAAATTCCGTTTGGGACATGCTGCCGCTTAAGGCTCTACGGCATAGGGCTGCTTGGGTCTCTGGTGCCAACCCACCGATGGGGGGATCGGTGTCGAGATTGGTGGGGAAAGAATAGCCCTCTGCACAGGCTGAAATCGCGGCATCAACCTGCCAAGAGCTGAGACCATGATCCTTGGTGCTCAAAACTTGATAAAGCTTGCTGGTCATATCTCTCCGATCGAGTGTCTCCATAGCGCGTCCAAAGGCTGAGGAGACCTGCAGTAGATTGGCCATGCGTTGGATGTCGTGGCTCACATTGGCGCCACCCGCATGATAGAGCGCGGGGCTAAAAAACAGTACATCGCCCTTGGACAAGGGCACTTGCACGTGATGTGCTTCGAAATAGGCGCGAAAATCGGGTTGGGTGAATGCAAGATAGCCATGGCGGTAGATCTGGCTAAACGGCAACAACTTCGTGGGCCCGCTTTCTATAGGCATATCGGCATGGATCACTGCGCCTTGGAGGGTGAGTACGGGCGACAAGTCATGCACATGCGCGGGATAGTTGGCGGCCATATCGCGCGGTTGAAACCCGAGGTGATAATCGCGGTGGGGGCTTTGTGCTGCGCCACCGGGGCGCACCAAATTAACCTGTGCTGTCATTTGATAGTTGGGCCCAAGCCAAGCCTCGCAGGCGGTGCTGATGGCCAAGTTTCCGAAATATCGTGCAAAGACCAGAGGATCATATTGGCATAGCTTCTGGGCTGAATTCCAGATGCGATCATTAGCGCCAGAGGCTGCAAAATGATCTGCGTTGCCTCCGCTTACCGCTTTTTCATCAGCGATGATTTGGTCATAAATTACAGTGGCCGCATCAATGCAGCTGGTGTCGCCATAGGCATTTTTGAGGGCCAATACCCCGGCCGTGTTGCGCAACACATCGGCCCATTCTGCGCGAAGGGCTTGGGTGTCGCCGATCAAATCTAACCGATTGATGTCATAGATTGGCACATTGCTCTGGATGTCATGGGCCTGTGGCACGTCTTGGGCGATCAGTTGCCGTTCTACCTGTTGGGTGAATTGCTCTAAATTGCAGTCTTGCGGGGAAAGATAGGCTTGCATGTTGGGCTCCGGTTGGGTGATGAGGCGAGCTTACCAATATTTTGGTTGCAGTATGCGGCAAAACACCTCAAAAACACCTCAATGATACATCAATTTCCCCTCAAAGAAATTGTGTCGCAGTCGGGTCTTAGCCATGCCACGGTCGACCGGGCCTTACACGGGCGGGCGCATGTCAGCGCGCAGACCGCGCGGCGGGTGCAGGCGGCAATTGCGGAGCTGGCCCAGCAAGAAGGGCAACTGGCGGCTAGGGGTCGGCGGATGTTTGTGGATATTGTGGTTGAGGCGCCACGGAGATTTTCCGACGAGCTGCGCCGAGCGGTGCTCACAGTCCTGCCAAAGTTTACCCGAGCAGTGATCCGGCCACGATATCATTTCGCTGAGGATATTGATCCGGGCAAAACCGTTAAAATCCTCGCTAACATAGCAAGCCGGGGCAGTCAGGGCATCATTTTGAAAGCTCAGAATGTGGCACCAATCCGTGCGGAGATTGCTCGCTTGGCGGTCCTGAAAATCCCTGTGGCTACGGTGTTTACGGATTGCCCGGACAGTGGGCGTTTGGCCTATGCGGGACTGAACAATGAAAATGCTGGGCGTACGGCGGCCTATCTGTTCTACCAAAGCTTGCGGGGGCAGGCCGGGACAGTTTTGACAGTCACGTCACTCAACCAATTCCAAGGGGAAGAGGCACGCGCCTTGGCTTTTGCAGATGAGATGGCACGGCTTTGCCCAAATGTCGACTTGATCGATGCGAGCGGGGGCGCTGGACTGGCACTGGGGACATCGGCCAAAATCACCGCCGCGGTGCAAGGCTTGGAACGATTGCTCGGTGTATATTCGATGGGCGGGGGCAATGCCGCAATAATTGCGACGCTTGCGGCCTTAAACCTTGGGCCGGACCTTTTTGTGGCGCATGACTTAGATCGCGAAAATCGGCAATTGCTGCGCCAAGGTCGGCTTGGGTATGTTTTACATCATGATCTGAGCGCTGATCTTGATTCTGCACTTCAACAAATCACCGCATTCCACAAGCTCCGGCCACCTGTGCTGGACGGCGAGACGGCCGATGTGCAAATCATTACACCGGCCAATTGTCCTATGGCCTAGGTTGCGGCCCCTTTGTGTTCATTGGTGAGGTAGAGATCATCGGTAAAGGTGATTGATAGAGAAAAATAGCACCTTTGGTGCAGATGCACTTTGACGGCTGTTTCAATGGCGTCTCGCAGGGCAATTGTGAAGTCGTGATTCCGATGTGGTTTGGTTAGCATCGACACTTCGATCAACAGATGGGTGTGATTGCTGTTTTTGGCGGGGTAAGATTTATATTTACAGTTACCTGCGCCAGAATGGCGGGCATTGATGGTGTCTTCAATAGCGGCAAAAACCTTTTGCGGTTCAAATTGGAGGTTGGGCGAGTATTTTATATCCGCATGTGGCATTTAGCGCTCCTTTTTTGCAGCATTGCATTGGAGATCGGGCCTTGCAAGATCGTAAATTCCAGCCTATACGCTGCCCTGTCTAAACGTCGGAAACAGTCGGGGATTTAAGGTATCGTAGCAGGGTCGGCTTCCACCGGCCCTTCTTGGTATTTAAAATCTTGTTTACTCGGATGGACCAATGCAACTCAAGACCGGCGGAGACAACCGCACGGCCAGAAACAAAAAACGTAAGGATTAAATGCCACATGGCAAGCGTAACAATGGAGGAATTCGAAGCCCTTCTGCAAGAAAGCTTCGAAGTTGACACACCTGAAGAGGGTACA
>MDSY01124212.1_pt1 | contig 27674 bp, 30 predicted proteins | sample 811131 | NCBI WGS metagenome assembly MDSY01 (sample SAMN05326643, study PRJNA326480) | marine metagenome | isolation source: seawater | place: Atlantic Ocean: South West | collected 2010
TAGGCATATACATAATCCTCATTAGTTCTATTTAATATCATAAAGGTATTATTTTTAATAATGCTGAAATATAACACAGCCATAGACGAGTTTATAATATATGAAAATATATATTTTATGGTTTTTTTTTCTCAGTTACCGCAATTGTAATGAAGCTAAACACCACCAGTTGTTGCAGCATATCAGTTCTTTGAACTTGTTTTTTTCATCGCCTCTAATAGGCGAAGATATTTACTGATGCTTTTGATTACTGAGTCATTGTCATGTATGTATAAGCGCTAATATAAACCGTTAGTATTTTAGAGCAGTTTATATCCATCAGCGGTGACTGATCTTGTGTGCCTACTCATTTTTTCTCAGTTGTATTGAGATCGTAGATGGTGGAGTCAATCTTCGTGTCTCAGATAATTTTTTACCACCATTCAATCGCCCACTTTTAACACGACGCTTAATACACGTCCGCAGTTCACGTTTTGCCAGCAATCAAAGGTCTTTCAACTGTTCGCTAGTATGGTATTGTCATCGCTTACATCGCTTTTTTAGTGAAGGGCCCGTTGACATTTCCTGTGCTGGCGATAGGTAGAGTTTGATTAAATTCAGAGTAAAAGGCGCATTGCATGTGAGAGACAAAGCTAAAAGCAGTATGATTTCAGTCGCTAGTCGGTTTTTATATTAACCAATAAATTCAGTAAGGAAGAGGCTGGCTTCGCTTCATTGCTAATGCCTTGGGATATGACTGTTTTCATCAAGCCAAAGGAGATTTTTAACGATAGTTCTTATCATAAGGCTTTAGCTATTATCATCGATGCTTGTTAACCAGAAAAGGGATTGATTTAGGCCGTCTATGCGGCACTGGCTGATGTTTTCTTATTTAAATAGAGTATCAACCGCAACGTTCATGGTTGCGATGACTTTAAACTATGTATGGTACCAGTGGGCGGACTCGAACCGCCACTCCCGAAGGAACCAGATTTTGAATCTAGCGTGTCTACCAATTTCACCACACTGGCCTTGCCATAATGTTGCTAATGCTGAGCTTCATGCGTATAAAAATGAATCTCACTACTTTGTTGCAACATTTCGTAACGCGGTTGATTATATCAGCGCGAATAATTGGCGCAAGTATTAAAAAATTTCCGAAATGTCTGACAAACACAGCAGAACGTATATCTTGTCCTAGTCAGCTTAATATTCACAGTGGTTATTAGCCTCGTTATTTACTAGCTAATCCTCTGCTTTTCCGCTAATCTGCAATTAAAATTAAGCAAAAAAAATTAACTAAAAAACATGAATCTTTCTGACTTTAATTATCACCTACCAGATGAATTGATTGCTCGCTATCCTACCGAGCAACGAACAGCATCGCGATTGCTAGCGCTGGATAAAGCGAATGGTGATGTTGTACACCAAAATTTTACTGACCTACTGGGACAGCTTCAGCCTAATGATCTGCTGGTGTTTAATAATACTCGGGTAATTCCTGCACGATTATTCGGTGAGAAATCCAGCGGCGGTAAGGTGGAGGTAATGATTGAGCGAATAACCAGTGGCTCTCGAGGTATTGCTCAAATTCGAGCCAGTAAGTCGCCGAAGCCAGACAGTATTATTCATTTGGAGCAAGGCTTATCGCTTCGAGTCATTAGCCGCCTCGATGATATGTTTTTAATTGAGAGTAATGACGACGCATCACTTGCGATGGTGTTGCAAGCGGTAGGTCATATGCCGCTGCCACCTTATATCGACCGTGAAGATGAAAACTTAGATCGCGAGCGGTATCAAACCATTTATTCCGCACGAGAGGGCGCTGTAGCGGCACCTACTGCCGGTCTTCACTTTGACCAAACCATGTTGGATCAACTTCGTCATAAAGGCGTCAAGTCTACGTTTATCACTTTGCATGTTGGTGCAGGAACTTTTCAACCTGTGCGCGAATCGTATATCCCTGACCATAAAATGCATGCTGAATATGTAGAAGTGGGTGCCGATGTCTGTAATCAGGTGAGGGAAACAAAAGCCTTAGGTGGTCGGGTCGTGGCTGTGGGCACGACAGCCGTTCGCTCTATTGAGACTGCCAGCATTGAACGAGGTTGGATCGAGCCATATTACGGCGATACTGAAATTTTTATTTATCCGGGCTACCAGTTTAAAACCGTCGATGCGATGCTAACTAACTTTCACTTGCCAGAATCGAGTTTAATTATGTTGGTTAGTGCGTTTGCAGGTCGAGAGAATACATTATCAGCCTATCATCAAGCAATTAATGAGCAGTACCGTTTTTTCTCTTACGGTGATGCGATGTTCATCAGTTAAGTTAGACAATAACGAGAGATTGATTTGAAATTTTCTGTCAGCACGAGTGATGGTTTGGCTCGAAGAGGCCAATTACATTTTGACCGTGGCGTCGTCCAAACACCTGCATTTATGCCTGTTGGCACGTATGGCACGGTTAAAGGAATGTTGCCTAAGGATATCGACGCGATCGGTGCAGAAATAATTTTAGGCAATACCTTTCATCTGATGTTGCGACCAGGCATTGAGGTTGTGAGGGCTCATGGTGATTTGCATGATTTTATTGGCTGGCAAAAGCCTATTTTAACCGATTCTGGTGGTTTTCAAGTCTGGAGTTTAGGTGATTTGCGTAAAATCACGGAAGCTGGGGTTCAATTTCGATCACCTGTTGACGGCAGTCCTATATTTATTGATCCTGAGAAAAGTATTGCAGTTCAGCATGCGCTTGGTTCAGATATTGTGATGATTTTCGATGAATGCACGCCTTATCCGGCCACTGAGATTGAAGCGAAAGCGTCTATGGACCTGTCGTTACGTTGGGCGGCAAGAAGTAAAGCTGCCCATGGTGATAGCCCTGCCGCTTTGTTTGGCATTATTCAAGGAGGTATGTATCAGGACCTTCGAGCTAAATCGTTACAGGGTTTGGTTGATATTGGCTTCGACGGTTATGCGATCGGCGGTTTATCAGTCGGGGAGCCCAAGGGAGATATGCTTCATGTGTTAGATGGTTTAGAGCCATTAATGCCTAAAGATGCACCCCGATACCTCATGGGTGTAGGAACTCCCACCGATCTCGTTGAAGCAGTATTGCGCGGAGTGGATATGTTTGACTGCGTCATGCCTACCCGAAATGCACGCAATGGCCATCTTTTCACGTCTACTGGCGTCATTAAGATCCGTAATGCCGCTCATCGGCATGATACCTCACCGTTGGACAGGACTTGTGATTGCTACACATGTCAAAACTTTAGTCGTGGTTATTTGCATCACCTTGATAAATGCCGTGAGATGCTCGGCGCACAATTAAATACTATTCATAATTTGCGTTTTTATCAAAATTTGATGCGAGGCATGCGTGATGCGATCACTGATCAGAGTCTCAATGCGTTTGTCGCTGATTTTTACGATCAACAATCTGAGCTACAGCGAACCGGTTCAGCAACGCATACAGATTGAGACTCTAGACGGGTGAGATTATGTATAAGCTGTGTTTTTTTGTCCCTGAAAGCCATTTAGAATCCGTGAAAAGTGCTTTATTCAAGCAAGGTGCTGGCGCATTGGGTGACTATGACCGGTGTGCGTGGCAGGTATTAGGTCATGGACAATTTAGGCCGTTGGCAGGTAGCAAACCTTTTTTAGGTGAGGCACTCGTTCATCATAACGTAGAAGAATATCGGGTTGAAATGGTAGTGACTAACGAGCGAATTAAAGGCGTGATAGAGTGCCTGTTAAGCATTCACCCCTACGAGCAGCCCGCTTATGAGTATTGGCAGGGCAATGCCTCTTTAGACTCAATTAGTTATGTTTAAATGGGTAAATAATTGCTGAAGAGGTATGTTGCAACTCTTTTTGATACTTTCGCGTTGATAAATAAATACTTTCAGCTTGCATGGCATGTAAGTCTTTAAGCATGGTTTGCATTGCTTTCAGCGGTGAGGTAGGTTGAATCGCACTTTGAGTATCGACGGGCATTGAATGTTTGCTGTTAAGTAGTTGTCGTGAATTAAGTTGGAATAATAGCCCTGCCAATCGTTTTTTTGCATGCGATGGCGCATCATCGATCACTTTTTGACACAAGGTCACTCTTAATGCTTCTAGCTCTTTAGGCGCACATTCAGCAAGGTAGCGGAGGGTCTCAAAGTTTGGTAACGAGGCAGACTTTACGGTTGATAATAGTGTATTTTCAGATTGAGTGAAATTGTCCATTATCCATCCTTTGGCAGTGTCAGTATTTTCCTAAAGCGAGAAGCTGGGCAATATTGTACTTAATTTAACCTTATTGATCAATTATCGATCTTTAATAAGTTGTAAAAATGAGCCGCTATGTGTTCATTTTTTGTAATTTAGATAGATTATTCAATAAAATCAATTGCTTGTTTTTTTATTTTTATGATTCAGTGATTGTTGTCATAGGTTTTACAGGATTCACACATTTGCATAGCATTTTTGGTGACAGCACTTAAAATAAACCTATATTTAACCAATAGGCCGTTTAGCCATGAAATATCGTTTAGGAGACCGTTCGCCGTCGTTTGACTTGACCAGTAATTTTATTGCCCCTAATGCCAGCGTCATCGGCCATGTGGAATTAAAAACAGATGCCAGTATTTGGTTTAACGTAGTGGTAAGGGGGGACAGTGAAAAGATCACGGTTGGTTTGGGTTCCAACGTGCAAGACGGTTCTGTCTTGCACGCAGATCCTGGTTTTCCATTAGACATCGGTGACCACGTGACTATCGGTCATAAAGTCATGTTGCATGGGTGTTCGATTGGTGAAGGCAGTCTTGTAGGTATTAACGCAGTGGTATTAAACGGTGCTAAAATTGGCCGAGGTTGTTTAATTGGCGCCAATGCCTTGGTGACTGAAAATACCGTGATACCTGACGATTCGATGGTCCTAGGTTCACCGGGTAAAGTGGTGAAGCAGTTGACGGCGGAGCAAACGGCAGCACTGCTTCAAAGTGCCCAAAGTTACGTAAAAAATGCTCGCCGATTCATGCAAGACTTAAAAATGATAGCTGATTAGATGACGTTTATTGGCTTTACAAGAATAGAGATCGTAATTGATGTTCAATGATACGAAAAAAAATGTCGCTTCGCCTTGTATCGGTGTATGTGTTTTGGATAACAATGACCTTTGTGAGGGCTGTCTTCGCACGGCTGAAGAAATTGGTTGTTGGTCAATGTACAGCAATGAGAAGAAACAGGCTGTTGTCAAACTGTCATGGCAGCGAGCTAAAGATGCAGGTAAGTTGCTTTAATCATCGTCATCAAACTCCGGTGTGTTTGTCGATGGAGTGCGCTTTGACTTTATACGTTTAATCATATTGTCTTGTATTTCAAGTACTTCAAAATCATAATCACCAATGCTTAAAGTCACGCCACTCGCATCTGGAAAAGATTCCAGTTGTTCAAGAAGCAATCCGTTCAGTGTTTTCGCGCCTTGCGTAGGTAGCTTCCAGTCGAGTTGCTTATTAATATCGCGCAGAGTCGCTGACCCCATAATCAGGAATTCATCGTTGCTACTTGGTATGATATCTGCGACCTGTTCGGTAAAATTGGTTGTGTAGTCACCAACGATTTCTTCTAGGATATCGTCGATGGTGACTAAACCAAGGACCACTCCGTATTCATCAACGACAATACCTATACGCCGTTTTTCGCGTTGAAAGTTAAATAGCTGGGTATGAAGCGGGGTTCCTTCAGGAATGAAGTACGGCTCATTAGCAGATTCAATCATGGCTCTTTTATCAAGACGAGCATCTGAATTTTTTTCACCGTTAGTTTGTGCCATTAAATACCGAGCACTTTGTCTTAGGTGGAGCATACCGACTAGATCATCCAGTTCGTCTCTAAAGATCGGCAGACGAGTGTATTCACTGGCTCGAATATCTTCCAGCAGTGTCTCAGGGTCTTCATTCACATCAAGGCCATAAATTTCGTTGCGGGGGATCATAATGTCATTCACCACAATATTTTCTAAATCAAGAATGTTGACCAGCATGCCTCGCCGTTTTTTTGGGATCTTTCCCCCAGATTCTTGAACCATTACTCTTAATTCTTCAAAGCTTAAATCATCATTTTGATTGAGCTGTGGATTTCCACCGAGCCAACGGATAATCGAATTAGTGATAAAGTTTGTGACCACGACGATTGGACGAAATAATGCTTGTAGTGGTTGTAATAAATAGGAGGCTGGAAACGCTACTTTCTCTGGATATAACGCTGCGAACGTTTTGGGCGTGACTTCGGCAAAAATTAAAATGACTAATGTGAGACTGATCGTTGCAATAATATAACCAGCATCCCCATAGATCCTGACGGCCATAGCTGTCGCGAGTGAGGCTGCCGCAATATTCACTAAATTGTTGCCAATAAGGATCAAGCCAATCAGCCGGTCTGGGCGATTAAGTAAGCGCGATGCTTTTCTAGCGCCACGGTGACCTTTCTGTTTTAAGTGTTTCAGCCGATAGCGGTTAAGCGCCATCATGCTGGTTTCAGAGCTTGAAAAAAAAGCTGAACATAGAATTAAAAAAACTAACGCCATGGCCAGCCAGCTTATTGGAATCGCGTCCAAGGCTCATTTACCTCTTGATCATTGCACAAAAGTGAATAGTGTAGAAAAGCGGTTGATTTAGCAAGTTTATATTCACTTTTTACCACCAACTGGCCGGTCAAAACTGTCAGTTAAGATAGCTTTTTACCCCTCAAATCGTTCGCCTAAACGGTTTTTTTCAAGATTATTTCAAGGACAAAATGCGTACCAAAGTACGCTAATACTAATGTGAAAAAGGCAGTTAAGGTCCATTTAACGGCGAGACTACCTCGCCAGCCATAGCGGTGTCGACCGAGCAATAATAAACCAAATAGTAACCAGGACATTATTGATAATACCGTTTTATGCGCTAGATGCTGTGAGAAAAAATCGTCAACGTATATGCCGCCGGAGACTAATGCAACAGTTAAAATCAACCAGCCCATGGTCATGAATTGAAAGAGCAGTGTTTCCATGGTCTGCAAAGGAGGCAGTTGTCTAAGCCATATACTGTCGTTTCGCTCCCTGAGGCTATAGTCAATCATCTGCAATGCCATCGCTTGGAGTGTGACAATAGACAACAGACTGTAGGCAATAATAGAACTAAGAATATGTGTCAGCATACCCGGCGAGGTGGCGACAATCGGAATATGTAAGGACACTCGGTTTGCCATGCCGACACAAATAATCGAGATTAAAAAAACGGGTATAAACAGAATTCTTAATGGGTAACGAGTCTGTGCAATTAAACACATATTAACAACGATAAATGCTGTAATAGACAGCGCATCAAAAAAGCTACTACTCAAACCCTGATTTTGTTTCGCATCGAAAAAAATTACTACAAAATGCATTACTGCACCGATTAATCCCCAAGCAGGTACTGGGCTACTTGAATCAGTTACTGTTTTTGAACTTTTGCTTAAGTTAGCTAACAGTTGAATGACGGCTATTAAATAAAATAGCATGCATGCTAGGGTTGCTATATTGGCCAGATTCATCATTGACGATACAGTCCTGTCAGTTTGTGACGTTTTCCGAGTATTTAATTACTTTTATTGGCCCCCATTTGGCTTAAGCCCAGAAGTGGTGGAAGGTCAAACGCATTTAAACGTCTCTAAAAAAGGTCTGATACTAATAGTTTACTACAAGGTACCTAATTCGTAGTTCCTTATCTTATGCTGATTCTTATCACAAGTCGATACTGACCGCTGCGATCGTAAACTAAGTTAATGCAGCCTTTAATAGTTATAATATTGGGCTTAACTCGGGTCACAGTATTTGATCATTATCAGAAAGGCAGGGTGAACTTAGCAATTATTTTACCTAATAAGTGCTTCTTTAACTGAGGTTGTTCGCAACAAGAAGAGCTCAGCCTAGGATTGTCACCACTGAGGTTAATGGTATCTGCTGTTATACTTTTTATGCGTTTAATTACTTTTCCGTACTGAGGAAGATCCATTACGATCATATCACCTTGGTGCAGATTGCTAGAACTCCTTGTGATCACATAATCTTGGTCTTTTAATGCAGGCAACATACTGTTGCCTGACACTTTAAATAATTTAAGCTTCATCCAGTACCGGTTGCACAATCGGCAAGGCAGGAGGGTAGGGTGCGACCATGGTTTTTGTTGAGATGCCTTTAGTCTGCCAGAAAATATCTGCAAATCGATTGACACTTATTAATAATTGCTCGCCATCATCTCGATTAATACCTTGCTTACACTTTGAGGCTTGCTGCATAACACTGTGTACCAGCTCATGTATTTCTGGAAATGCCGTGATTTGCGGTTGCTTAAAATAATCGCCCCAAATGGTGTTAATTAGTTGTTTGACTTCGGCTGAATGTGTTTCTTTTTGATCCACTAAACGAGTGAGTTGTGCTTGTTGGGCGGTGTTGAGTGCCTCAGGTAACTCATTAATAAGGTCCAATAAACGAATAACGCTTAAAGCTGCGTATTGGGCTGTACTTGGGTCATAAATCTTACAAGGTATATCACAATGTGCCTGGACTGCAGAGATATTAAGTTTCATGGTCTTGACTCTTTTATTTTAATCGTTCAGATTGAAAAGGGTTTCGTTGAGTGTTGGTCTCGCCCGTTAATTACTCACTGGCTGTTTTGTTAAAGTATGACTGTAGGGTAATGGTGATCGAGCCTACCAAGAAGATAAACATCATCAATAAAAGCGCAACAGAAGCTTGGTGTTCTTGTGCTAACGTGGCCTCATGATGAGCCATCGCTGTCGCTGACAGAGCGAGCAAAATAAGGCAAAAGAGGTTTTTCATGGTAATCTCCAAAATTGTGCGCATTTAGCGCAACGGTACAATGCGTATACGTAGAATGTGTATAAAATAGCCACTCACTTGGTAATGCGTGATTAAGGTATTATAATTTAACAAAACACAAATGACAAGCATTCTCATTTAAGATATCACCTCATAAAGCACATTTTAGAGAGATTTGATTTATCTCTAGTCGATTAACGACTAAGATCGCTAAAGGCGAGCACGCTTGGGTCATAATGATGACTTAGGTATACTTCAATTTTAATTCTTAACGGACGCGCGCAGACTTATTATGTTTGAAAATCTCAGTGAACGATTATCCCAATCCCTTCGTCAAATCAGCGGTCAAGCTCGTCTTAGTGAAGACAATATCAAAGACGCGCTTCGCGATGTTCGCAAAGCTTTGCTTGAGGCTGACGTTGCATTATCGGTGGTGAAAGATTTCATTGATCGGGTTCGCACTCGTGGTTTAGGGAGTGAAGTTAGTCAAAGTTTATCGCCTGGCCAGGCCTTTTTAAAAATTGTTCAAACTGAGCTAGAAGTAATCTTGGGCGAGGCTAATCAAGGCCTTATTTTAACAGTCACACCACCGGCCATTATTTTAATGGCCGGACTACAGGGGGCGGGAAAAACAACCTCAGTGGCTAAATTGGCCCGTTATCTAAAGGAGCATCAGAAGAAAACTGTCATGGTTGTCAGTGCTGATGTCTACCGTCCAGCCGCGATACAGCAATTGGCAACCCTCGCACAAGAAGTTGGTGTTGATTTTCACCCTAGTGACAGCGATCAAAAACCATTGGCAATTGTTGAGCAAGCTTTAGCCTCAGCGAAGCGAAACGTTAGCGACGTACTCATTGTTGATACAGCGGGTCGATTGGCTATTGATACCGATATGATGGAAGAGATCAGCAGCCTTCATGCAGCATTGAAGCCAGTAGAAACATTGTTCGTGGTCGATGCCATGACCGGTCAAGATGCGGCAAATACCGCTAAAGCGTTTAATGAGCAATTGCCGTTAACCGGCGTGGTGTTAACTAAAACTGATGCAGATACTCGTGGCGGTGCGGCTTTATCTGTCGCATCTATAACCGGAAAGCCCATTAAGTTTTTAGGTGTAGGTGAGAAAACAACAGCATTAGAGTTATTTTATCCAGATCGACTCGCCTCGCGAATCTTAGGAATGGGCGACATCATGTCGCTTATAGAAGAGGCCGAGCAAAAAATTGATAAGCGCAAGGCGAATCGATTGGCGCGAAAAATTAAGCGCGGTAAAGGCTTTGATTTGGCAGATTTTCGCGACCAGCTGCAGCAAATGAATAGCATGGGCGGCGTGAGTAACATGCTTGATAAAATGCCTGGGATGTCGGGCCTGGCGCAGGCAGCTGAGCAGCATGCAGCGACGAAACAGTTTGGTCAAATGGAAGCGATTATTAATTCAATGACGCCAAAAGAACGACGTAATCCCGATGTTTTGAATGGCTCTCGCAAACGTCGGATCACGGAAGGTTCGGGTACTCAGTTACAAGATTTAAACCGTTTGCTCAAACAGCATAAGCAAATGCAAAAAATGATGAAAAAAATGAAGGGCGGTGGCATGGCCAATATGATGCGCGGTCTTAGTGGCGCGGCTGGCGGTGGCCTGCCCGGGATGTCTGGGGGAATGCCTGGGTTACCGCCAAAATTTAAGTAATTATCCTCATACAACCAATCATCAGTGGCTTGCAGGAATCTCATTAATTACAGGGTCATTAGGGGGTGTTTTGATGCACCAAGTGCCGGCCTGATGGTAAATATAAGCCACGCAAGCATTGCAATTATCGCAGGCTGATTGTGTTGTCTCTCCCGATTTGAATTTATTTACTAAGGCGGTATCGTGCAGTAACGCCCTTGCCATCACCACGCACTCAAAGCCATCGGCTATGGCTTTTTCAGCATTTGCTAATGATTTTACGCCGCCTAAATAAGCCAATGGTAGTGAGACCGCCTGACGAATTTGCATAGAATATTCATGAAAATACATTTCTTTGAAGGTTAAATCTTTTGGGGTTGAAAGGGCTGCGACTTTCATTAATAAGCGTGAAATCGGATTCGATAATACCTGCGCAATAGCTTGTTGGTTGATTGGGCTACCAAACATAAACCAAGTGGATTCCATGTTTCGGCCGCCTGAAAGAACTAGCATGTCGGCTCCAGCCTTTTCGAGGACTTGTGCCGTTATGGCACCATCGGCTGCTGTAGCGCCACCGCGAACGCCGTCAGCGACATTGATTTTAGCAAGCACTGCTAAGTCTTTGCCGACAGCATTTTTGACGGCGGTTAAAACACGTGCCGGAAAGCGGGCACGATTCTCAGCGCTACCACCATATTGATCGCGCCGCCTATTGCTTAATGGAGAAATAAATTGGTTAAGTAGGTAGCCATGTCCCATATGAATTTCGACGGCATCAAAGTGAGCACGTTGAGCAATATTCGCGGCGTTTACAAAGGCATCAATCACTTCTTGCATGTCTTTTTCTTTCATGGCGCGTTGCCATAAATTGCCACTTAACAGGCCTGCTTTGTTAATTCCCGAACTTGAGCTTATCGTGGCACCTTTGACCCTTAAGCCGGTAATAAATGATCCACCATGGGTAATCTGAATCGAAGCTGCAGCGCCGTTGCGATGAATTTCATCGGTTAATGCCGATAGGTCATTAATAGATGATTCTGTCATTACAATCTGATTTGCAAGGGTGCGACCAGCTTCATTAACTGCGCCATAAGCGACGGTGGTCATGCCAATTCCACCGCGGGCAAGATCGCCGTGATGCTTTAGCATGGCTTTGGTAGGCAATCCCTCTCGGGACATGGCCTCATTCGCACCTGATTTAATGAATCGATTACGTAATGTCAGTGGTCCGATCTGTAAACGATCAAAGGGTGATGTCATTCAAGCCTCGTTCGTTGTTTTGTATTATTGATTCGCGTGTTCATCACTAGCGATGATATTTGCCTTATTCTGCGAGCTATTGACGATCGAGTTATTGGTTTGCTGCGGCAGATTGACCCGCTAATCGCCCAAAAAAGGTGGCGTCTCCAATACTCATGCCGCTGGCGTAGCCGTCGGCGCAGCGTGGCAAGCCTGCGCTATTTCTGCCTGCAGAATAAAGTCCTTTAACAACGCGTTTTTCAACGGTTAACACTTCACCAGTGGGTAAAGTATCTAGCCCACCAAACGTCATTACAGCGTAAAAGGCACCGTTACCAATTGTCATGTCAAAAGCGGCATAAGGGGGTTGATCCAAGCCAGTTAAGTATTTTTCGGCTTTATGAAAAACGGGATCTTTTCCCTCGGCAGCAAAGCGATTGTATGTGTTTAATGTGTTCACTAGCGTACCTTCAGGTAAGTTGATTTCCTGTTCTAATTCTTCAGCGGTTTCGCCAACGCCAGCCACACTGTAGCCGCCTTTTGGCGGTCGCTCAAGGATTTCAAAGTGTCGACTATCAATGATCAAGTAGTAACGACGATCAGGGCGATCGAGGATCGCGCTGCCTAGGCGTCCGTGGTAAACATCTTCATTGATAAAGCGTTGACCGGTATCATCGACAATAATTGCTTCTAAAAATTGTCGGGGTGGGTAATGCGGTGTACAGGTAAAGCCCTCGTGCATGTTAATGGCATTACCGCCTGCACCAATGCCGATACGGATTCCACCGCCGGTGTCATTTGGGTTGCCGTTAGGGTAGTTGCCTCGTGCGAGACGGGGTGCATATTCTTTGACCATGTCAGTGTTCATGATGAAACCACCACTGGTTAAAACAACGCCGCGACGTGCATGAATGCATTGTTCTTTGCCATCGATCCGAACGACGATACCTTTTACTGTATCCTCTTGGTCCGTTATGGCGGTTAATGCCCTTGCATCACAGATTATTTCAACGCCTTTAGACGTTGCAGAGGCGATCAGTTTTTCCATGAGGGGAATGCCGCCATGGTCACCTTTAATTTGCGGTTTATGACCGCGCGGAGCGGGTTTAGAATATTCAACAAACGGCCAGGCTTCTTCATTGCCAGTGGTCATTAAGGCCGCTTCATTGGGTGTGTTGGTGTGTTTGTGTGGATAGTATTCTGGTTTAAACACGACGCCTTGCTGAGTGAGCCAATCAAAATGATTGAGTGATTCATCGCAATACAGGCGGACCTTTGCCTCATCAGCATTAGGGCCTGATGCCATCATTAGGTGTTTGAACATCTCCTCAGTATCATCTTCGAAGCCGCAAGCCAGTTGGGTGGGTGTTCCTCCGCCCATGTAAATTAATCCGCCGGCTAGCGCTGTAGAGCCGCCTGCATCACTGGCTGCTTCAAGAACAATAACCTTAGCCCCTGCGTCAGCCGCTTCGATCGATGCGGATATACCCGCGCCACCACCACCGATAATAATCACATCGGTTTCTGCATACCACTGGGAAATGGATTCAAATGAGGCTGGTTTATCGGCGGATGCTTTTTTATTCATATTTCTACCGTTAGTTGTTGGGGTGAGTTCCGATAAACGCGACATGAAGAACGTTATCGTTGTAAATTATATTAGCAGGAATAGTGTCAATCAGGATGAAGACTCTTTAACGCAGTAAGTTAACACTAGCTGTGAGAGTAATTTGACGCAAAGATTGACTTCAAAGTGCATGAGTAAAATTTACTGTTGAGAAAGAAAAGGGTTTAAAAAGTTTATTTACACGGTTGTTATGGGTTTGATTATATTTAACTCTCTGTTTTAAAGCTATTTTTTTTATTCTTTAGCCCGTAATTAGTACAGACCTAAAGTTTTAAATTGGAGGTGTTCAATTGTCTGTCAATACCGTATAATTCGCGCCTTTTCGGACTCAGCTCGATTATTTGGCTATAAGGTTGCTCATTTGAGCCCCAAGTGGTTGTTTCAATTGGCAACGGTTGGTTTCAGAAGCGTTGTAGGGCCCGTAACATATTATTATTGACAGAAGACATTATTGGGAAGCAAAAAATGGTAACTATTCGATTATCAAGAGGCGGGTCTAAGAAGCGTCCTTTTTATCATGTTGTTGTTGCGGATAGCCGCAGAGCAAGAGATGGCCGTTTTATAGAGCAAATTGGTTTTTTTAATCCGATCGCACGGGGTCAAGAAGAGCGTCTTCGTATTCAGCTTGACAGGATCGATCATTGGGTCGGATTAGGTGCTCAGTTATCTGATCGCGTTTCAGCATTAGCAAAGCAAGCAAAAGCAGCCGCTTAGTTCGATTAAATGAGTTTTGATCAGCGTTATTTCGGTACGCTAATCCTAATTGGCCTCATTAACTGGTTGAGTAGCTTATTATGTTAGAGCAGAACTTAGTCACAGTGGGAAAAATTAACGCTGTTTTTGGAATAAAAGGTTGGTTGAAGGTTTACTCCTATACTGACCCGATAGAGAATTTATTGTCGTATGATCGTTTTTGGCTTGAAAAAGATGGCCAACTGCAAACGGTCAACATTGATGCAGCCAAACGGCACGGTGATGGCCTAATTATCCATATTGAGTCGGTTGATGATCGAGATAAGGCCAAAGAGTATACTCGCTGGCAGATTAAAATAGCGATTGAGCAAATGCCCTCCTTAGGCGATGGGGAATATTATTGGCATCAGTTGCAAGGTTTGTCAGTTTATTTACACAATAAGCAAGGCAAGCCACCGATTTTACTAGGGAAAATAGATTATTTGTTAGAGACTGGGGCCAATGACGTATTGGTAATCAAGTCGAACCATAAGTCAGCCGTCAATAGCGCTCAGGAAATATTAATTCCTTATTTGCCCGGTGACGTTGTCATGTCAACCGATATCGAGGCAGGTACAATGCTGGTTGATTGGCAAATTGACGAGTAAATCGTTGATTGGAAGAGGGGCCGCGTTATGCAAGTCAATGTTATAACGCTGTTCCCAGATATGTTTAAGGCCCTGTCTGCCTCTGGGATAACCGCCCGCGCTATTGCGCAAGGCTTGTTATCTTTAGAGACCGTTAATCCTAGGGATTTTGCTGAAGACCGGCATCAAAGTGTTGACGATCGCCCCTACGGTGGTGGTCCAGGTATGGTGATGACCGTACCGCCGTTAAGTAAGGCAATAGGTGCAGCAAAATCCAGTATGGATCTGGTGAATAAAGCCGCACCTAAAGTGATTTATATGTCGCCGCAGGGCAAACCGATAAATCAAAAGAGAATAAATGAACTCGCACAACAGGACAGTTTAATTGTTCTTTGTGGTCGTTACGAAGGAATAGATGAGCGTTTAATCGACGCCGAAGTTGACGAGGAATTATCACTAGGTGATTATGTAATTAGCGGTGGTGAGCTTGCTGCAATGGTATTACTTGACGCAATGATTAGGCAATTGCCTGGTGCTTTAGGCGACAATGAGTCGGCTAACCAAGATTCTTTTGCGAGCCGTCCTTTGTTGGATTGTCCGCATTATTCAAGGCCAGAAAAAGTAGCTGGCCATCAGGTCCCAGGCGTATTATTGAGTGGAGACCATGAGGCAATAAGGCGTTGGCGGCTTAAACAGTCGTTACTAAGGACCCGAGAACGCAGACCTGATTTATTTATGCAATTGCAGTTGAGTCATGAAGAACTCGCATTGTTAGATGAGTAAGATTGATACCAAGTTAAAGATTATTTTAGAATATTTATTCATTGTCCGTAGCTAAACGGAACAATGTCATTAGGAGTAAACTATGAGCAACAGAAATAAATTGATTCAGGAAATTGACGCCGAGCAAACTTCAGCAAAATCGATTCCTGATTTCTCTCCGGGTGATACTGTCGTGGTTCAGGTCAAAGTAAAAGACGGTGAGCGAGAGCGTTTACAGGCTTTTGAGGGCGTGGTTATTGCCAAGCGAAATCGAGGTATTAGTTCTGCGTTCACTGTTCGAAAAATCTCACACGGTGTCGGCGTTGAGCGAGCCTTTCAGACTTATAGTGCATTAGTTGACAGCATCGAAGTTAAGCGTCGCGGCGATGTCCGGAGAGCGAAGCTTTACTATTTGCGAGAGTTGTCTGGAAAAGCTGCACGGATCAAAGAAAAGCTTTCTTAATGCCAGAAAGCCACATAAAAAAAGCGACGCATGCGTCGCTTTTTTTATGGCTAGATATTTATAATTAATAGATAGCAATGACCCGACAGTCAGTTCACGGATAGAATTGCAATGGAAAATTTATATTCATTAGCCATTATGTGTTGGCTTAATCGGAAAACCAACTAATTAATTAATAGAGGTGTACGATGGAAGCGATAATTGCATTTTTGCCCAATATAGCCAGCGGTATTGTTATGTTGATTGGTTTGATTTGTTTTTTTAAGCCACAAATTATCATGGACTCTTGTGGCATCAACATGACGAATAACATGGCGTTATCCGAAGTGCGAGGTGTCTTTGGTGGTTTAAATATAGGCAGTGCGGCGGCTGCATTTATTTACGCTGACCCCATGGTTTATACAACCATTGGTATGGCGTGGTCAGTGGTTGCTTTGGCGCGATTTTATTCAATGGCGGTTGATGGAAGCACCTTAAAAGAGTCCATTGCCCCGATTATTTTGGACGGATCGATAGCGCTGATGTATTTGAGTGCGACGCCTCTTTTATAGGCAACACGGTACATATTTGAAGAAATAAAGACTATAAAAAGCCAGCAAGTCATTTAATTTGATTGCTGGCTTTTTGCTGTTAGGGCTTCTTATTAAAGGGTAAATTGATACCCAATGGTAAGCATATCCTGCATTTCCATTTGAATACCATTAGCGTCCTGGTCAATTGTAGTGGTGTATTCAATGCCGATTTGATGGCCACTCTGTTCAGGTTTGTTTCCTAATAAAGTCATACTTACAGAGAAATCAAGCCGCTCTCCACCAAAGTTTTTTGCTTTAGCTGATGGCAGCATAAGAGTGTTGATTTTATCATCTTGCCCATCAATTTTTTCGCTGTCGGTGAAGGTCAGCCTTACTCCTGTGGCTAGCCAATTGTTAATTCGATAGCTCGCCCAAGAACTAATGAAAAGCTGGTTGCCTAATGTATAGCCGTGATTATTATCATCCAACCGAAAAACGCCTTTAATTTGGCTGCCCCATTTGCTGTGGTCCGATTTTCCGTTGTACGTGATACCCGGTTCCAAATCATAAGTCCCACTGCCCAGTTGCATTGGATACGCTAAGCGTTTATTGCCCATGTTGGGCAAATTGTCTGATTGGGTGATGCTGCCAGTAGGTAGACTAAGCCCTAAGTTAAGGTGGAATTGAGTGTCCTGAGATTCAAATAGGCTGATCAAGGCTGATATTTTGGTATCACTCCAGCCCGAACTATTGGTGCTAAAAACGGTCCCATTGCTCTTCATGGCGAGGTCCATGTCTTTGTTTAAGTAGCTGACCATCAGCATTAAGGTTAATTGATCACTAGGGGCATACATAACGCCCAACATGTCCATTGTTGTTTTCATTTCAAGCGGTGTAACCATGTAGCCTGAGTCAAATACATCTTTTTTTGAAATGCGGTCTCTCCCTTGCACATTATCTTCCATGGTCATAGTCATGTGACGGTAAGAAAACATCCACTCACCCTGTTTGTGCATGTGATCGCCCATAACACCAATTGGCGCATGTTGGCTAACATATTTGTGCATTGTATTAGCCATGCTGGCATCGCTGAGTAGCAATGCCAGCACTAAGAGTGGTAAGAGGCGTACGGGTTGACGTACACGAGTAAGTAAGTAGGGCATAAAAAACTCCTATAAAGCGATGCGTTTAAAGGGGGGTACTTTAAACTTTGCTGAATTAAAAACAATGCGACATAATGTCGCATAAAATTCAATTCACAAGGCGCCAATTGTGATCAAAAGACTAAAAAAATAGTGTTTAATGCGTTTATTAAGGTTGACGCTCTAATCGTAAAATATCATTATAGAAAGCGTGATTAGTCGTTTGTTGTTTAGCATAAGCATTTTTATGGCCGTGTTGTGTATGAGGAGAGGATGTGGAGTATAAGGTAGTCATTTATCAAGAGGGCATGCTGGGTTCTTTGTTGCTCGGCGGTTCAAAAGTTGACCCTGTTCGGTTTGGTGATTTTTTGAATGTTCAAGCTGAACAAGGGTGGCGGGTGCAAACGATGGAAAAAGACATTCGTCGTATGTTACTTTTTTTTAAGCGTGAGGCGTATGTCGTTGTGATGGGGAGAGAAGGATGAAAATAGCGTATATCAGTTGTTTGGTTATGTTTGCATTGGCAGCCATAGTCACGATCTTACAAATGTGGCTGGAGTTTATGGCTTGGGATATCTACTTAAAAGTGATTGCCACGCTGGGTCTATTATTTTTAGTTATATTAGGTACAGCATTAGCGCGACGTGAGTATTTATCGGATAGCAAATTACGCAATGAAGGGTATATCGACTAAGATGAATTGATCTTCAACGCCTATTGCGTCGTGTGAGCTTGATCAAAACAATACTTTATTGAGGTAACTGTTGATGGCAAGAAAAAAAATAGCTAAAGCCGATCAAGTGCTCATAGACCGTTATATTGATGCTGTATGGATGGAGCGAGGTTTAAGTCAGCATTCCCTCGATGCTTATGCGCGTGATCTGTCGCTGTTAGCAAGCTATTTATTAACGGTACCTAGCACTTTGCTTGCTGCCGAGCATGCCGATTTAATCGGTTACTTGGCCAGCTTGGCAAAAGCTAATCGCAGTCCTCGTTCACAGGCGCGTATGGTTTCTAGCACGCGTGGATTTTATCGTTATTGCTTACGTGAGTCGCTCTTAATTAGCGATCCTGCCTTGCGTTTAGAGCCGCCTAAATTGGGCCGCTCTCTACCTAAAACTTTAACTGAACGCGAAGTCGAAGCACTATTGGATGCGCCTAATTTATCGATAGCTATTGAGCAGCGCGATAAAGCCATGCTTGAATTGCTGTATGCGAGTGGTTTAAGAGTTTCTGAGTTAATTGGTTTAACGATGCCATCAATTAATTTGCGTCAAGGGGTCGTTCGGGTGTTGGGCAAAGGCGGCAAAGAACGATTGGTTCCATTGGGTGACCAAGCGCTTGATTTTTTAGAGCAATATTTTGCGGGTGCAAGAAAAGAATTTTTAGCTCTGGCAGGCGTTGACCCCGTTTGCGCGACCGTATTTCTCAGCCGCCGCGGTCACATGATGACACGCCAAGCTTTTTGGTACCGTATAAAGTTATACGCGTCTCGAGTAGGCTTAACAAATGCATTATCGCCGCACGGTTTACGGCATGCATTTGCCACGCATTTGCTCAATCATGGTGCAGACCTTAGGGTCGTTCAGGTGTTATTAGGTCACAGTGATTTATCGACCACGCAGATATACACCCATGTCGCGAAACATCGTTTGCAAGCGCTGCATGCCGCGCACCACCCAAGGGCATAATCCCCCAAAAGGGGTATTTAACTGCTACAATAAATTTATTAATTTCGTGGTGATCGCGGAACGTTCGGCATCAAGATCGATCAAATACCAATAGCCACGGTCAGTTTCAGACAAAAAAGGGTAATTCAATGCGTAAGATATTATTTTTAATAAGCTTTTTGTTTTTTCCAGGTCTTCATTTAACTGCGTTTGCCGATGGGCATGCTCATGAGGCCATGCTGGAGAAATTGACTAAAATACGGCCTGATTTTCAGATTGAATCGGTTACTGAAACCCCCGTTAAAGGCATTTTTCAGGTCGACATCACTAAGGGTCCCACCATTTATTTGACCAAAGATGGCCAGCATTTTTTTACAGGTGACTTTTTTGCTCTCAGTAATAATAACCTGGTTAATTTAGGAGAGCAGGCAAGGGAAAGGCAACGAGCCGCCTCATTGTCGACGCTTTCAATGCGCGATATGATCGTTTTTGCACCTAAAGAAAATAAGGCGCATGTCTATGTTTTTACCGATGTTGACTGTTATTACTGCCAGAAATTGCATCAAGAAGTACCTGCTTTAAATGCGTTAGGCATTGAAGTACGCTATCTAGCCTACCCTAGAGCAGGTATCGGTTCAGAAAGTTACCAGGACATGGCTTCTGCCTGGTGCGCTGATGATCCGCAAGACTCCCTAACAACACTTAAATCCGGTGGTGATATTCCGAGTAATGTGTGTGAGGATAACCCTATCGCCCAGCAATACGCGCTTGGTGAAGACCTAGGTGTCAAGGGAACCCCAGCATTAATTACGGAAGCGGGTGTATTATTGCCGGGCTACATGCCTGCCGATAAGTTAGCTCGAGCCTTAGGCTTGTAAATATTGAGTTTGGTGATGTGAGTTGAAAGCGCAGCTAAGGAGCTGCGTTTTTGCTTTTATTGAATGAGTTACGCTTAAAATGGAAGTCATGTGAACGTGATAAAAATAGGTATCTGTGGTTTGGGAACGGTGGGCGCAGGCGTATTAACGGTAATGCAGCGAAATGCAGATCTTTTAAACCGTCGTGCGGGTCGAGCAATGCGCGTTTCTCATGTGGGTACACGAAGACCAAAACCAGATTTAAACACCGCAGATATAACGTTAAGTGATGATATTTTCGCAGTGGTCAATGATCCAGATGTCGATATTGTTGTTGAACTGATTGGCGGCTATGAACCCGCATTTGAGTTGGTCATGCAGGCAATTGCTAACGGTAAGCATGTTGTTACGGCGAATAAAGCCTTAATCGCTGTTCATGGCAATGCTATTTTTACTGCCGCTGAAGCTAAAGGTGTATCGGTTCGCTATGAGGCTGCAGTTGCAGGCGGAATCCCGATTATTAAAGCGCTGCGCGAAGGATTAAGTGCTAATAAAATTGAATGGTTAGCCGGTATTATTAATGGCACAGGTAATTATATCTTAACTGAAATGCGAGATAAGGGTCGCTTATTTGCCGACGTATTAGCCGATGCGCAGCAATTGGGTTATGCAGAGGCTGATCCAACTTTTGACGTGGAAGGCATTGACGCTGCTCATAAACTGGTTATCTTAGCGTCATTAGCTTTTGCCATGCCACTTAATATCGATAATTGCTTTACTCAGGGTATTTCAGCGGTAGCACCGCAAGACGTAACTTTAGCAACAGAGTTAGGCTATCGAATTAAACATTTAGGCATAGCGCGTCGAACGGCCAAAGGAATAGAAATGCGAGTTCACCCTACGCTGATCCCTCACCGTAGATTGATCGCTAATGTTGATGGCGTGATGAATGCTGTACTTGTAAAAGGTGACGCAGTCGATGCAACACTATACTACGGTGCGGGTGCGGGTGCCGAACCAACGGCTTCATCGGTCATTGCAGATATCGTTGACCTGGTTCGTCTGAGCGAGGCACCTTATAACGCTCAAGTATTATCATTAGGCGAGAGTGCAGACACGTTAGTTGAGCATCGCGTATTAAGCATCAACGAGATTGAAAGTGCGTATTACTTGCGAGTAATGGTTGACGACAAGCCAGGCGTGCTGTCTCATATCACGCAAATATTGAGTGATTCTGGCATTAGTATTGACGCTGTTTTACAAAAAGAATCTGATCAGCATCAAGGTCATGGGTTGCCCGCAGGCCACGTGGCGGTAGTGTTAATCACCGACGTTATTGTTGAGGCAATCTTTACTTCTGCTGTGAAAAATATTGAAGCCCTTGACTCAGTGACTGATACAGTGACGTTTATACGTGTCGAAAGTTTAGCTTAGAGTTTTATGGCTTCAATGGTTATTGTACGCTTAGAGGGTACAATAGTTGAATTATTTCAGTAGCATCGAACAAAGAGAGTGACAGTGAAATACATAAGTACTCGCGGTGACGCGCCAACATTGAATTTTGAAGAAGTTTTGCTCACTGGTTTAGCCAGCGATGGCGGCCTATATGTGCCCGCCGAATTACCATCATTTAGTGAAGATCAAATTGCTAGCTGGTCGGGTCTATCTTACGATGCTCTGGCGTATGAAATATTGTTGCCATTCGTCAGCGATTGTATCCCCGCCGATGATTTCAAAACGATATTAACAGCAACGTATTCTGAGTTTTCACACCCAGCTATAGCGCCTTTAGTTCAGCTAGATCGAAATGAATGGGTGCTCGAATTATTCCAAGGCCCGACCTTAGCGTTTAAAGATTTCGCACTGCAATTACTTGGACGTTTGCTCGATTACATGCTTAAGCGGCGCAATCAGCGGGTTGTGATTATGGGTGCTACTTCGGGCGATACAGGTTCTGCTGCTATTGAAGGTTGTCGTCGCTGTAAAAACATTGATATTTTTATTTTGCATCCAAATGACCGAGTTTCAGAAGTGCAGCGCCGCCAAATGACCACTGTGTTAGAGGATAATATTCATAATATTGCCATTGAAGGTAACTTTGATGACTGTCAGGATATTGTCAAGGCAAGCTTTAGAGACCAATCTTTTTTACCTAAAGGTGTTCAACTAGTTGCCGTTAACTCTATTAACTGGGCACGCATCATGGCCCAGATTGTTTATTATTTTTATGCATCTTTATCTTTAGGAGCGGAAAAAAAACCTATCGCGTTTTCGGTACCTACAGGTAATTTCGGTGATATCTTTGCAGGCTATCTTGCTCAAAAGATGGGTCTGCCTATTAGTCAATTAATTATTGCAACCAATAAAAATAATGTTTTGCATCGGGTCATGAGCGATGCAGTTTATTCGCGTACTGAATTGCATCAAACTTTATCACCCAGCATGGATATTAGCGTTTCGAGTAACTTTGAGCGACTTATGTTTGATCTGTATGAATCTGATGGTGCAAAAATTAATGCTTTAATGCAGCAGTTTAATCATCAATCAATTACGTTAGATGAGGCCGCCATGAAAAAAGCAAGGGCTTTATTTTCTAGTGCATCTATTGACGACCAGTCGACTTGTGACATTATTGCTAACACCTATAAGAGCATTGGTTACTTGCTCGATCCTCATTCAGCCACCGGCGTGGGTGCTGCACGGGTTTGCAATAAGGATCCAGCACAACCCATGGTGATTTTAGCCACGGCTCATCCCGCGAAATTTCCGGAGGCCATCAAGCAGGCAGAGATAGGCATCACAGCAAGCCTACCAACTCATATGAGCGATCTTTTTGAACGTCAAGAACGATTTACAGTCCTGTCGAATGATAGAGCTATAGTCAATCAATTCATGTCTGAACAGTTATAAGCATTATGACCTCGGTCCTTCAGCGAGAGGCTCAGTATCGTTCTGATGAGGTTGATTTCAAGTCCGATCTGAATCCCTTGTTGCGTCGTTTATTTATCGCTCGCGGCGCTAAATCATCAGCTGACGTTGACCTCTCGTTGGCGAGTTTACTGACGCCTGATTTATTATTGGGTATGGATCAAGCCGTTGCTGAATTAATTACTGCGATAGAGAATCGGTCGCGTATATTAATCGTTGGTGATTTTGACGTTGATGGAGCCAGTAGTTGTGCGCTCGCTATTCGAGCCTTACAGCAAATGGGTCATAACGATGTTCGTTTTATTGTGCCCAACCGATTTGAATTTGGTTATGGACTCACGCCAGAGATTGTCGCTATCGCCCGTCACCAAAACCCAGCTTTAATAATTACTGTTGATAATGGTATTTCCAGTGTCGAGGGTGTTGCAGCGGCAAAGGCGGCTGGAATCAGAGTCATTATTACAGACCACCATTTGCCGGGCAAAGAATTACCCGATGCCGATGCTATCGTTAACCCTAATCAGACTGGCTGCCAGTTTCCCAGTAAAACGCTTGCCGGCGTGGGAGTCATCTTTTACGTCATGCTGGCGTTGCGTTCTGCGTTGCGTCAGCGTGACTGGTTTTCGACAGACCTTAAAGCACCTAATATGGCGCAGTTTTTAGATCTAGTTGCCCTTGGTACTGTGGCAGACGTAGTGCCGCTTGATAAAAATAATCGTATTTTAGTTGAGCAGGGCTTGCGTCGGATTCGCAGAGGAGCGTGCTGCAAAGGTATTCAGGCTCTGATTAAGATAGCTAACCGCTCAGCGGCAAATTTATCTGCCAGTGATATTGGATTTGCTTTAGGGCCGCGGTTAAATGCAGCCGGTCGGCTTGATGACATATCTATTGGTATCGCTTGCTTGTTAACTGAGGATGAAGCTTTAGCCAATGATCTAGCGCAAGCTCTAGACGATATAAACCTTGACCGCCGTCAAATAGAGCAAGGTATGCAGCAGCAGGCTGAGGACGCGTTAAAAGCCATTGATGACGCCCATGATAAAGACTTGGCCGTTGGTATGTGTTTGTTTAATGAAGAGTGGCACCAAGGTGTCGTAGGTATTTTAGCTTCGCGTATTAAAGAGCAGCACCACCGTCCGGTAATTTGCTTTGCATTAGCTAATGACGACCCTGACTGCCAAGAATTAAAAGGTTCGGCCCGATCAATTAGTGGCTTTCATATTCGCGACGCGCTCGAAGCCGTCGCTACTGAACATCCAGGTTTAATGGCTAAGTTTGGTGGTCATGCGATGGCCGCAGGTCTGAGTTTAAAGCGTGAGGATTTTTTAGCTTTTTCCGCTGCTTTTGATCTTGAAACTAAAAAGCACCTTAGCGACAGTGACTTGTTTGCCACGGTATTAAGTGATGGCCGGTTACAAGCCAGTGAAATATCACTCGACATTGCTAAGCTGATTCACTATGCGGTGCCTTGGGGGCAACATTTTCCCGAGCCAATATTTGATAATCAGTTTACGGTGGTTCAACAACGTATTGTTGGTGAAAGACACTTAAAGCTCGTACTCAATATGGTGGATGATCCCCAGCATATCATTGATGCAATTGCCTTTAATGTTGATGTTGCCGCATGGCCCGACCCGCAAGTGACGACCATTACAGCGGCCTACCGTTTAGATGTTAATCGCTTCCGAAACAGAGAATCGGTGCAATTAATTATTCAGCATATTGAGAAAGTGAGTTAGCCATGCAAACCATTACTCCAGGGATTTACCAACATTTTAAGGGCAATCGTTATCAAGTGATTGATATTGTGAGGCACAGTGAAACGCAGGAAGAAATGGTTTTGTACAAAGCTTTGTATGGTGAGCAGGGGCTTTGGGTAAGGCCGTTAACGATGTTTGCAGAGATCGTCAATAGAGGCGGCGTCAGTCTGCCAAGATTTTCTCGTATTGTTGGGTAAAAAATCGACTTTAAAGTCATATGGAGATTGTTATGCAATTAATAAAAGGTCAGTATGCCCTTGTTACGGGTGGTGGTACTGGCATCGGCTTTGGTGTTGCACACCGTTTGCTCGCGCAAGGTGCCGCGAATGTTCTGATTGTCGGTAGAAGAGAAGATGTGCTCATACATGCCGTTGAACGATTACGCACGCTGGTGCCTGACTCGTCAGTTCATTATAAAATTTGCGACATTACTAACGAAAAAGAGGTTACTTCAGCGGTTGCTGCTGCTTCCAATAAAGAAGGGCAACTCGATATTCTAGTTGCGAATGCAGGCAGTGGTTATCCTGGGCCTATTCTTGAGCTTGATGCTGAAGCATGGCGTTTTTGCTGCGAGTTAAATATAGTAGGCACGGCTATTTGCATTAAGCATGCGGGCATGGCCATGAAGCAACACGGCGGAAGTATTATTACAATCTCGTCGACATCGGGTGTTTACAATGACTTGTGGATGGCGCCTTATGGCGCAACTAAAGCAGCCTTAGAACATCTCACCAAATCTGCAGCTTTAGAATTAGCAGCATTTAACATTCGAGTTAATGCAGTTTCACCCGGCTATATTCCAACTGAGGGAATGGGTGATTTTATTCCTGACACTATTAAGAAAGATTGTGTAACGCGCACGCCAATAGGCCATGCGGGCGAACCAGAAGATATTGGTGATGCGGTTGTGTATTTATCGTCCCAACTGGCTAAGTGGGTGACAGGGCAAGTTATAGGTGTTGATGGAGGGCTTAATGTTCACGTTGGTACAGACTTTGGTGAACTTGCCGAAATGACAGCAGGTCCTGAAGCTATGGAGCGTTCAGGTTATAAAAAGTTATGAAACGTTAGTGTTGCTCAACATGACAATGTGCCGAAGGATTCTCGTCATAGATTATTTAAAGGCGATAGTGATGAAGTGCAACAGTCTTCACTCCATCACTATCGTCAATATGAAGCGATTATTCATTTATACTCGCTGGATGGTCGATTTTGCACACGAATTGCTGAGTCAATTCGGCGATAATGGGATTCGATTTATTTATTGCTTAAATGGGTTCTATGACTGAATCAAAGACATCGTCTGAAACGTCAATTTTTGATAGTGAGCCACCTATAAATCTTGCTTATGGTTCTGGCATATTTCGCCGCAGGATTCGACTCACCTCTGGTGACGGTTGGGTGTTTGGCGAACTTGAAGACAGCAGCCATGCCTTTAAGGTTAGATTAGTGTTTGATGCCGATTGCATTGTTGGTGTTGCTCCTGAGACTATTCGCTATCCAATGACAACCTGTCCGACAGCGGTTAATCCCTTAAGAGCCATAATAGGAATGCCGCTGGGTTTGTCTGCCAGCGAGCTTGCTAAGCAGTTAATGCCGCGCTTGCAATGCACGCACTTGTTTGATTTAAGTGTTTTAGCCTACCAACATATTCATCGCACAGCGTCAGTGCGGGTATACGACATTCAAATTCCTGATGAGACGGAAGCTAAACTACCGAGACCGTTAGAGGTCTTTCAAGACGGACAGCGCGTGCTGAGTTGGATGGTCAGAGATTGGCAGATCTTTGAGCCCATTGCGCTGGCTGGTCACACTTTGCGATCGGGCTTTTCAAAATGGCTAGAGGCTTTGTACCCTGAAGATGAACAACAAAAAGAGTGGGCTTGGCTGGCGCAAAAGGGTTATTTGGTTTCTCAAGCGCGAATGTTTGATATTAACCGGCTGGGCGGTACACGTAAATTTGTCGGCGATCATATGGTAGGTATTTGCCATACCTACAGCGAAGCACAAATTCACAATGCCGAGCATACCCATCATTCATTTATTGATTTTACGGATAATGCTGCAGAGCTTTTGGCATTTAAGCCGCTAGAGAGGTGAAGCGGATATCAGAAGGTCATGATTGATGCACGACATCATTGGTAGCGGGGGCTGGATTCGAACCAACGACCTTCGGGTTATGCGTTAGAAGTAGGTAAACAATGATAGATTTTTCTTATCAATTATAGCTTGGTCGTCTATCAATAAAGGTTTTCTCAAAAAAATAATAGAAAAGCGTACTAAAAGAAAACAATGAGATAGCGTAAAGAGGGAATATATAAGAGTTACTTTCCCATTGCAGTGATTTGATCAAATAAATTAAGATAAAGTGGAATAAGTAAACGGAATAAGTTTGTTTTGCTAATAAAGAGAAAATCTTTATTAAGTGGGGATTGACAATATATTTATTGAAATTGATAAATATTAACAATAGGCTGATTGATAGTATCTGCATGAAAATTAGCGTAACGAAATAAGGCAATGCTAAGTAATCAAGCCCATGAGTTAATAAGGTGCAAAAAGAAACGAGAAAGCATAAAAAAGTTAAGTGAGGTTTAAAATAATTGGGCTTTGATTTTAATATTATGGCAATAAGAACGCCAAATGCTATTGCATCAAGCCTTAAAAAAGATCCTATACGGTAAAACTCACTATCAACGCCAGTCACGATTTGAATTAGTTTTAAAAGATAGATTAAGAAAACAAACCCAATCACAATATTTGAGAATCTAAAAGAGCGAAAAAGGACTAGTATGATAGGGAATAAAAAGTAAAATAACTCCTCTACTGCAAGTGACCATGCGATAGGAAAGTAATTTTGATTTAGAGAGCCATCAAAAAGGTGTTGAATAAA
>MDSY01011800.1_pt1 | contig 27660 bp, 19 predicted proteins | sample 811131 | NCBI WGS metagenome assembly MDSY01 (sample SAMN05326643, study PRJNA326480) | marine metagenome | isolation source: seawater | place: Atlantic Ocean: South West | collected 2010
GCCCGTAGGGGAGTCGAACCCCTCTTTCTAGGATGAAAACCTAACGTCCTAACCGATAGACGAACGGGCCATTTTTTATGGTTGCAAATTTAAAACGAAATAATAAAACGTGCAACCCTTTTCGTTTAAATTTTTATTGATTTATTTAATTTTTTTTTAACAAAAAAAAACGCTGTTCAAGAGTGCTGATTAGTAAGCTTTAGCAAACAGTACCCTTTGTTTGGAATGGTTTCCTGAAAAAACACATACGCCATCTTCGGGATCAGGAGTATGTGGGATACATCGAATTGTTGCCTTTGTAATCTTTTTTATGGCTTCCTCGGTTATTGCTGTACCATCCCAATGAGCAGAAATAAAACCGCCTTTTGAATTCACTATTTCTTTAAACGATTCAAAATCATCTACTTCACTAATGTGTTTGTCTCTAAAACTTATGGCTTTTAAATACAAAGTTTCTTGAATTTCTTTCAACAAACTTGGAATAACTTCTACAATAGAATCTTTTGAAATAAAGGATTTTGAAAGTGTATCCCTTCGTGCCAACTCTACTTGATTTTTTTCTAAATCTTTTGGTCCGATAGCCATTCTCAATGGAACTCCTTTAAGCTCATAGTCATTAAATTTGTAACCTGGCTTCACATTATCTCTGTCATCAAATTTAACACTTACGCCTAAATCAAGTAATTGCTGTTTGATTTTTAAGGCTACCTCAGAGATTGCCGATAGTTGCTCTTCTCCTTTGTAAATAGGTACAATAACGACTTGAATTGGTGCCAAATTTGGAGGTAAAACTAGACCATTATCATCTGAATGAGTCATAATAAGAGCTCCCATCAAACGTGTTGATACTCCCCAAGAGCTTGCCCATACATATTCTAGTTTTCCTTCTTTTGTTGCAAATTTTACATCAAATGCCTTAGCAAAGTTTTGTCCCAAAAAGTGCGAGGTTCCCGCCTGCAATGCTTTTCCATCTTGCATTAGTGCTTCAATACAATGGGTTTGCTCTGCTCCTGCAAATCGTTCACTTTCGGATTTAACTCCTTTGATAACAGGAATTGCCATAAAACTTTCTGCAAAATTAGCATAAATATCATTAATCAAAATAGTCTCATCCAAAGCTTCTTGACGGGTTGCATGTGCAGTATGTCCCTCCTGCCATAAAAACTCAGCAGTTCTCAAAAACAAGCGCGTACGCATTTCCCAACGAACCACATTGGCCCATTGGTTGATGAGTATGGGTAAATCTCTGTATGATTGAATCCAATTTTTATAAGTACTCCAAATAATAGCCTCACTGGTAGGACGAACTACAAGTTCTTCTTCTAGTTTTGCTTCCGGATCTACCATCAACTTCCCCTTTTCATCAGGATTGTTCTTCAAACGATAATGAGTGACTACAGCACATTCTTTGGCAAAGCCTTCTGCGTTTTTCTCTTCAGCTTCAAATAAATTTTTGGGGACAAAAAGAGGAAAGTAGGCGTTTTGATGTCCTGTTTCCTTAAATTTCTTATCAAGTTCTGCTTGCATTTTTTCCCAAATAGCATAACCGTAAGGTTTAATTACCATACATCCTCGTACAGCTGAATTTTCGGCAAGATCGGCCTTGGTTACCAACTCGTTATACCATTTGGAATAATCCTCTGATCTCTTAGTAAATTTCTTTGACATTATTTTGGCATAGATTTTGAATATAGTATTTTTAATTAATTGTTTTGGCAAAATTAATTATTTTACTTTTGTTATGACTACTAAAATAGAATGTTATGAAAAAAAAATCACTTACTTCGATCATCAGAATAAACATTGGCTCTTTTTTTTCTGTCATTTTATTTTCATGTGGAAGTTTTCAACCCACCTCCTACTTCGCTGAAGATGGTATTTATGGGAATGACCAACAAAAAGTTGTAGCACCAAAAAATGAGACTCCAAAATCTTCTGGCTACACTCAATATTTCGATGAAAAATCAAAAGAATACGTCTGGGACGACACCAGCGAAGATTATTATTTCAAGGATTCAGAAAATTACAGCAGTGCAAATTCACCAAACAATGGCTCTAATTCAAGCCAAGGTCAGTGGGGTAGTTCACCTCAAAGAACCAATATTTACATTGTAGGATCTCCAATTGATTACAATTTTGGATACTTGGGATATGATCCCTATTTATTTAATAATGGTTTTGGTTTTAATGGTGGAGGGTTTTATGGAAGATTTAATAACTTTTATAATCCCTATCGATGGGGATATTTTAATGCCTTTTATCCTTCTTTTGGTTTTGGGTTTTACAATCCTTATTACTATGAAAGATTTTACCCCTATGACAGATTTTATAACAATAGTTACAATCGCTATGCTAACCGATATCAACCAAAAAGAAGATCCTATTCAAATTCGAGAAGAGGAGGAAATAGTGCAAGACGTTCCTCTGCTCCCATAAGAACTTCATCAGTTTCTTCAAGAAAAGGAGGAACCCTTAGATCCATAAATCAATCATCAATTAGAGTTCCATCTCTAACTCGAAATGGGGTGAATGTAAGAAGAAATAGTAGGGAGAATTTAAGAAACTACAGTCGTCGATACATTACTACACCTAATGATAATCCAATCAAACAATCACTTAGAACAATTAAAGAAAGAAGAAATTCTTCTGAACCAAATCATTACAAACCAAAGGCATATTCGAAATCAAATAATTATAACTCCAACAGAAGTAGTAACAGTAATTCAAACAACAACTACAATAGTTCTAGAAGAAGTACTATTGATCGAGCCTCATCTCCATCTAGATCAAGCTATAGTTCACGCTCGTCAGGTTCAAGATCTTCAAGTTCAAGATCTTCAAGTTCAAGAAGAAACTAACTATTTAATTACATCTAAAAATTTAGCCTATGAATCAATTCCTTAAAGTCATATTATTGATTTTTTTTACCGTTTCTATGAATGCTCAAAGTCTAGAGGATGTTATTCGCTATAGTACTCCAAACCTTACTGGTACTGCTCGATATACAGCTATGGGTGGTGCTTTTGGAGCCCTTGGAGGAGACTTAAGCGCTCTTCAAGTTAACCCTGCATCCAGTTCTGTTTTTGAACACTCCCAAATTGGTGTTTCGATGAATTCGGGTAGGAATAAAATTAATTCAAATTATTACGGTACTGGTTTTGAAACTTCTAACAATAATTTTGATTTTGATCAATTTGGTTTTGTATTCGTTTTAAAAAACTCAGAAGTAAGTCCATGGTCAAAAATTAGTTTTTCGTTTGATTATCAAAAAAAAGCAAACTTTAATTCCGTTTTTGAAGCTGAAGGATATAATCCCAATGGAATTGATAACTACTTTCTAAATTTTGCACAAGGAGTCACATTAGAAAACTTTCAGACAACACAAAGTGAAAGCATAAGTGAATTGTATTCATATTTAGGAGAAAATTTTGGCTTTGATGTAAAACAAGGGTTTTTGGGTTATCAATCTTATATGATTGAGGCTAATCTTGATGAGCCATTGAATACAGAATACTACAGTACCGTTAATCCAGCATCTAATGGATATTTTCATGAATATGTCACCTCAAGAAATGGGGGAATCAATAAATATGCCTTTAACTTTAGTGGTGAGTATCAAAAAAAATATTACTTCGGTCTGAATTTAAATTCATATAACCTTGAATATGTTGAGCAAACTGACTTTTATGAAAGCAATTACTCCAGTACTTCGGCATTAAATTCTTTTCGTTTTAACAACAAGCTTTTGACCCTTGGAAAAGGATTTTCATTTCAAATTGGAGCTATTACTAAATTAACAGAGCAGTTGCGTTTAGGATTAAGTTATGAAAGTCCAACTTGGTTTTCTATTATTGAAGAAACCGAACAATTTGTTGCAAGCAATGATGGCTCAGACATCACTGTTGAACCAAATGTAATAAACATATATCCAGAGTATCGTTTTAAAACTCCTTCAAAATACACAGGAAGTTTAGCTTATATTTTTAGTGAAAAAGGATTGATTAGTTTTGATTACACACGAATAAATTATGATTCAGCAAATTTTAATGAACCCAACGATACTTACTTTCAAGATCAAAACGATGTAATAAAAAATAATTTATCTACTGAAGGCATTCTAAAAATTGGTGGAGAATATCGTTTTGGAAATTACAGTTTAAGAGTGGGATATATAAATCAAAACGCATTTATAAAGAATGTTGATAATAGCGGCTCTATCATGAGTATTGGTGGGGGTATTAACTTCGAAGGAAGTTCTCTGGACTTCAGCATTACAAGTAGCGATTTTAACGACCAACAACAACTATTTTCAAGTGGGCTTACCGATACCATAAATCTAAAAAAAGATCGCCTAAATTTTAGATTTACTTACATACTCAAATTATAATTTGAAGCAAGCATCTAAAAGCTAATATGATTAATGATATTTAGCATAAATGCTTATCTTTGCTGGAGTTTAAAAATACTATGAAAATAAAAAATTCCTTAGAAGAAGCTGTTGATCCCTATGGTGATGATCATTTAGGTAGCAGTTCCGACAACCCTATTCGCCCAGACGCCTTTGAGCTTAGTAACCCTGAAAAAATTGAATTGATTCAAGAAAAAGTCGCTGATATCCTTCATATTTTGGGAATGGATTTGACAGATGACAGCCTTAAAGGCACTCCAAACAGAGTAGCTAAAATGTATGTCGAGGAAATTTTCGGTGGATTACATCCTAAAAAAAAACCCAAAGCATCTACTTTCAACAATAATTACAAATACGGTGAAATTCTGGTTGAAAAGAACATAACTTTATATTCAACTTGCGAACATCATTTACTTCCAATAGTTGGGAGAGCTCATGTTGCATACATTTCGAATGGTACTGTTGTTGGTTTATCAAAAATGAACCGAATTGTTCAATACTATGCTCAACGCCCCCAAGTACAAGAACGCTTAACTATTCAAATTGTTGAAGAACTAAAAAATGTTTTGGGTACAGAAGACGTAGCTTGTGTCATTGATGCAAAACATTTATGTGTAAATTCAAGAGGAATTAAGGATATTAGCAGTAGCACTGTGACCTCTGAATTTAGTGGTGCTTTTAAAAGTAAAGAAACTAAACGTGAATTTTTGGATTACATTCAACTCGATACAGAATTCTAATGCAACAGCTTACTGTCTACAATTCCCTGAGTGGTAAAAAGGAAGTTTTTACTCCAATTACAAAAGAATACGTGGGCATGTATGTGTGTGGTCCCACGGTTTATAGTAACGTGCATTTAGGGAACTGCAGAACCTTCATATCTTTTGACATAATCTTTCGCTACCTCAAACATTTGGGATTTAAAGTTCGGTATGTTCGTAACATAACAGACGCTGGGCATTTAGAAAATGATGCAGATGAAGGAGAGGATCGAATTGCAAAAAAAGCTCGTCTTGAATCCATTGAGCCTATGGAAGTGGTTCAACGCTACACTGTAGATTTTCATGAAACTTTAGCTAAATTTAACAACCTCCCTCCTAGTATTGAACCCACGGCTACTGGTCATATTATTGAGCAAATCGAAATTATAAAATCAATTCTCGAAAAAGGATTTGCATACAAAATCAACGGTTCTGTTTATTTCGATGTTCTTAAGTACAACGAGACTAACAATTACGGGAAATTAAGCGGTAGAAAAATTGAAAATCTCGTTCACAATACGCGTTCGCTCGACGGTCAAAGCGATAAAAAAAATCCTCAAGATTTTGCTCTTTGGAAGAAAGCAGAACCCAAACACATAATGAGATGGCCCTCGCCCTGGAGTGATGGTTTTCCAGGTTGGCATCTGGAATGTACTGCAATGAGTACAAAATATCTTGGTAATCAATTTGACATTCATGGAGGAGGAATGGATTTAAAGTTTCCACACCACGAATGTGAAATTGCGCAAGCTGAATGTATTACAAAGCAAACTCCAGTTAATTACTGGCTTCATGCCAATATGCTGACCTTGAATGGTAAAAAAATGGCTAAATCAACAGGAAATAATATTTTACCAGAAGAAATGTTTTCGGGTAAGAATTCAATTTTTACAAAATCCTTTAGCCCAGAAGTTGTTCGCTTTTTTCTTTTACAAGCACATTACAGAAGCATTGTTGATCTAAGTCAAGACGCACTTTTGGCCTCAGAAAAAGGTTTTAATAAGCTCAAAGAAGGTTTGCTGTTGCTGAAACAACTAACTCATTCTACTGAAACTAAAGGGTTCGATTTTGTTCAGTGGGAGGAGCAGTCTTACAAAGCAATGAACGATGATTTTAACAGTCCTATGTTGATTGCACAACTTTTTGAAGCGGTTCGTTTCATTAATTTGGTAAACAACGGTTCCGCTTCAATTTCGAAATCTGACCAGTTGAAATTGGCTCAAAAGATGAAAATTTTTGTAGAAGACATCATGGGAATATCGTTTGGGAAATCGAAACAGTCAGATGTTAGTACTGCCCTAGAGGGAACTGTAAATATGCTCATTGATTTTCGAAAAATTACTCGTGACAACAAAGATTTTGTTACTTCTGACCGAATTAGAGACGAACTCTCAGCACTTGGTATTCAGCTTAACGATGAAAAAGATGGAACTACTTTTAGTATCTAATTTAGACTCCATCTATGAAAAAAATTTTAATTTTCCCTTTTACTCTTTTTATCAAATTTTATCAATCCGTCATCTCGCCTTTAACTCCAGCAAGCTGTAGGTTCAGTCCGACTTGTTCAGCATATGGGCTTGAAGCTTTTGAAAAATATGGACCCATCAAAGGACTTTACTTAACAATCAAAAGAATTTTGAGTTGCCACCCTTGGTCCAAGGGAGGTTACGATCCTGTTCCATAAGTTTGGGATTATTAATGAAAATCAAGTACTTTTAATCAACCAATATTTTTTTCATATGCTTTTTTCTAAAATACAATGGGCGCCCTCCGATACACTTTTCAAAATCGGCAGTTTTGGAATCCATTATTACAGTATTATGTTTGTAATTGCTTTTTCTTTAGGATATTACATAATGAGTAAAATTTATGAAAAAGAAAAAGTATCCGTCGAATACATCGAACCTTTGCTTTTTTATGTAGTGATTGCTACCCTTCTGGGGGCTCGACTCGGTGAAGTTTTTTTTTATAGTTGGGGCTATTATCAAAATCATTTGATTGAAATTCTACTTCCAATTCGAGAGCGTGAAAATACGAGTCTATTTTTTGGATTAATTGAAGGGTTTGAATTTACTGGTTTTAGAGGTCTGGCTAGCCATGGAGCCTCTATCGGAATTTTAATAGGTCTGTATTCATATCAAAAAAAATATACTTACAAACCCCTTTTATGGATTTTAGATCGATTAGTAATCCCAGTAAGTATTGGTGCAGCATTTGTACGAATTGGAAATTTCTTTAATTCAGAAATTATAGGTAAATACACAGGTAATAATTTTGGGGTTGTATTCCTCAACAGAAGAGAAGTTGCACCAAGGCATCCGGCTCAACTTTATGAAGCAATTGGCTACATTGGACTTTATTTCTTACTGCGCTATTTGTACAACAACAAAAAGAACCAATCTGAGGGCTATTTGTTTGGACTGTTTTTTGTTTTGCTTTTTAGTATTCGCTTTATTGTAGAGTTTGTCAAAGAAAGTCAAGGTGGTTTTGAAACCTATCTCCCAATTCTCTCTACGGGACAATGGTTGAGTATTCCGATGATTCTTTTTGGTCTCTTTACTATGTTCAGAAAATCTAAAACTGCGAAGAATGAATACCTATGATTTATTTTCGCTTCAATATCCGATTGGAAAATTTGAATGGACAACGACTCAACCCGCATCCAAAGAAAAAAAAGAGGTTTTAGCTGTTTTTAAAAACTTTCTTGCCCCTCTTGAACTAGTAGAAGGATTAAAAGAAAATGAATTACAAACCTCTTATCGAGAAGGTGGCTGGGCAATAGCTCAAGTTGTACATCATTTGGCAGACAGTCATTCACATACTTGTCTTAGATCGAAGCATGCTTTGTTAGAATCGACTCCAAAAATTAAAGATTATGCAGAAGCTAACTGGGCAAAGTTAGAAGATGCTTCATCTTCTGATATTTCTCCTAGTATTTTAATCCTTAAAGGCATTCATAAACGATGGGTAGCTTTTTTTGAGTCATTGACTGAAAGCCAATTTGAATAAAAATACCATCATCCCGAACGATCAAAAAATTTCCCTTTGTATGTTGTCACGAAACTTTACGCTTGGCATAGTATGCATCGTCTTGAACACATTCAATCACTAAAAAAAGAATGGCTAACGCCATTACCTAACTCGTTTGGTTCGAATACTTGTAAGTACAAAAGCTCTTCAATTGAGAATTCTTAGCACAATAAACTGAAAGATGATTTAATAAAAAAATTACGGCTTACCTCGTGATTTTAATTTAAAGAAAAAGAGGAAAATTTTTTATCCTATTATTGTTTTTTGTCTTGCGTATCAAACATTACTGGTGTAGCAATAAATACCGAGCTGTAAGTACCTACAATGACCCCTACTATTAAAGCAAACATAAACCCCCGAATGGATTCACCACCGAAAATAAAGATGGCCAATAAAACCAATAAAGTTGTTAATGAAGTATTTAAAGTTCTACTTAATGTACTGTTCAATGCAGAATTAATCGTGGTGTTCAATTCCCATTTAGGATGATCATTTGTAAATTCTCGAATGCGGTCAAAAACAACTACGGTATCGTTCAAAGAGTATCCAATTACGGTTAGAATCGCAGCAATAAATGCTTGATTGATTTCCATACTAAAAGGCATAATAGAATAAGTTAACGAAAATATCCCAAGTACAATAAGTACATCATGGAATACTGCTGCTACTGCCCCTAAAGAAAATTGCCATTTACGGAAACGCAATAAAATATATAAAAATACTACTATCAAAGAACCAAAAACTGCTAGATAAGAATTTTGTTTGATGTCATCTGCGATGGTTGGCCCAACCTTAATCGAGGACATGATTCCTACTGTTTTTAAGTCAGATCCATTTACGAACTCATCGTAAGTAATTTCCTCCGGAAGGTAGGCTTGTAAACCTGCGTAAAGTTTTTCGTATATTTCATTATCAATTGCAGTACCTTCTTCATCAACCTTGTACTTGGTAGTTATCTTTAATTGATTATCGTCTCCGAATGTTTTTGCTTCAACACTTCCAAAAGCATCTGCAAGGACACCTTCTATTTCTGTTGGATTTACAATCTTATCGAAACGAACAGTGTAAGATCTTCCTCCAACAAAATCAACTCCTTGATTTAATCCCTTAAAAGAAAGTGATGCTATACTCAATACTACTAAAACTCCCGAAATTACATAAGCCATTTTTCTTTTTTCCAAAAACGTTATGCTGATGTTTTGAAACAAGCCTTGAGTTGCAGAGGTAGCAAAAGACACTATTTTACCTTTAATCGCACGACCGTCAATTAATAATCTGGTAATGAAAATAGCGGTAAACAAAGAAGTTGCGATACCGATCAATAGGGTGGTTGCGAATCCTTTGATTGGTCCTGTTCCAAACACAAACAAGATCAAGGCTGTTAGACCTGTTGTTATGTTTGCATCTAAAATAGATGAAAGTGCATTATCAAAACCATCTGCAACTGCTTTGAGTTGTCCTTTACCTTTTTTGAGTTCCTCGCGTATTCGTTCAAAAATAAGTACGTTTGCATCAACTGAAATACCAATGGTTAATACGATTCCAGCAATTCCAGGAAGAGTCAATACTGCACCTAAGCCTGCTAAAATTCCAAAAATGAGTAAGATATTCAATACCAAAGCCACATCGGCATAAATACCCGATGAACCATAATAGAAAAGCATCCAAAGTAATACGATAAATAGTGCAATAATAAAAGAGTAAATTCCACTCTGAATAGCTTCTTTACCTAGAGATGGTCCAACAATTTCTGACTGAATGATGTCTGCAGAAGCAGGTAGTTTACCTGCTCTAAGAACGTTGGCTAAATCAATCGCTTCATTGAGTTTAAAGTTACCCGATATCTCGGAACGACCACCAGATATTGCTCCTTTGCTAACACCTGGAGCAGAATACACAACGTCGTCTAATACAATAGCAATGTTACTAGCTTCTCTAAAGGCTTTACCTGTCAAGTTTTCCCATACACGGGCACCCTTGGAATCCATTTGCATAGAAACAGATGGTTGTCCAACTTGATCATAGGATTGCAAGGCGTCAACAATAACCCCTCCACTCATTGGTGGTATATTTTCACGATTGGATTTTAGAAGGTACAGATCAACCAATTCAGAATCTTCTTGTTCTTTTCCCCAAGCAAATCTTATGAAACGGAATTGTTTTGGCAATAATCTTCTAACCTCAGGAAGGTCAAGATAACCCGTAATGGTATTCTTATCCTTTTTAGCAAATTGAGCCAACACAGGCCCACCTTGATAACCGTATCCTTTGACGAGATCCAATATTGGATTTCGTTGTGCAAAAGAGGCAGAATCTTTTGCTTCTACATCAGCTAAAAGGTCGTCAATTGCTGAATCTTTGGTTGTTTCCCCACTTTTTTGTAAACCTTTTTTTATTAAAAGATTGTTTGCTTCGTAAAGGAAGTTCACAAGCTGGTCATTTTTGTAGGTTTCCCAAAATTCCAACTGTGCAGTACTTTGTAATAAGTTCTTTACACGTTCAACATCGCGAGCTCCAGGAAGTTCTACTAAAATTCTTCCCGAAGTACCAAGACGCTGGATGTTTGGTTGGGTAACTCCAAATTTATCGATACGCTTTCTCAATACTTCAAAAGCAGAAACAATAGATTCATCAATTTTACGGCGAACAATTGGACGAACTTGTTCATCAATCATTTCAAAATTGATAACATCACTTAACGTTCTGTTGGCAAAAATTTCAGGGTTTGCCAGTGTAATATCTCCTTTGATTGCATCGAAAGCAGTGAAAAAAGATTCAACATAAGGTTCGTCAGTATTTATTTGGAGAAGATCAGCATCATCCAATGCCTTGTTAAAAGTTACATTTTTTGAATAATCTGTTAATCCTTTTAAAATATCTTTAACCGAAATTTGAAGAATTACATTAATTCCTCCTTTTAAGTCAAGTCCTTTGTTCAATTCTTTTCCTTTAGCATCCTTGTAAGATGTAAATCCATAAAGGGATAAATTCCCAATTGAATCCAAATAGTTTGTTTCGATCTGTTCTCTTAGAGTAACATAGTTTGGCTGATCTTCGGCTACCCTATTGATAGCATAAGATGCAGCCTTATTTTCTTGGCTACTTGAAATGAAAGTAAATGAAAGTTGATAGATGCTTACGATTCCAAAAAGGATTCCAAAAAATTTTATTAGTCCGTTATTCTGCATTAGTTTGATTTTTAAGCCGGTTAAAGGCGAGCAAATATAAAATATAAGCCTAGATTTAACAACTTTATGGTACTGTTTCGTTCATAAAAAAACCGCCTTAGTGGCGGTTTTTGGTGATTTTTATGTTGTTTTTTTATAAATTACTAGATAAAGCTTCGTTCATTGTACGAATAGCTTCAGCACTTTTTTTGAATTTTTCTTGCTCTTTTTCGTCCAAATTAATATCCAAAATTCCTTCAACCCCATCTTCCCCGATAATACAGGGAACACCAATACAAATATCAGTTTCACCGTATTCACCTTCAAGATAAACAGAACAAGGTATCATTCTTTTTTGATCGTTGATTATACTATCTACAAGGTAAGCTACAGAAGCACCTGGTGCATACCATGCAGATGTTCCCAAAAGCTTTGTTAGTGTAGCTCCTCCTACCATAGTTGCTGCTGCTACATCATCTAATTCTTCTGAAGATAAATGTCCACTAACGGGAGTACCGTTGTAACTCGCTAAACGTGTTAAAGGAATCATTGTGGTGTCTCCATGACCACCGATAACCATTCCTTGGATATCGTTTGCTGGTTTATCCAAAGCTTTTGACAGATAAGTTTTAAACCTTGAGCTATCAAGTGCACCACCCATACCAATAATGCGGTTTTTGGGAAGCCCAGTTTCTTTGAGAGCTAAATAGGTCATGGTATCCATCGGGTTAGAAACTACAACAATAATTGCTTCAGGGGAATGTTCTAAGATGCTTTCTGCAACTGATTTTACTATTCCAGCATTTATGCCAATCAACTCTTCACGAGTCATACCTGGTTTTCTGGGAATTCCAGAAGTAATAATAACTACGTCACTATTTGAAGTTTTTGAATAATCATTGGTTACCCCTGTGATTCTGGTATTGAATCCTAATGTAGTTGCTGTTTGGGTTAGGTCAAGTGCCTTACCTTCTGCGAATCCTTCTTTGATATCTAAAAGGACTACCTCGCTTGCTATTCGTTTGACAGCGATGTATTCTGCACATGATGCACCTACATTCCCAGCTCCTACTATGGTTACTTTCATAATTAACTTTTTAATTTAAGTGTTTGTAAAATTTTGCAATGTCCTTGACGTTACGCGTCAATGTTTGCGTAAATCGCATTTTTTTCAATGAATTCTCTTCTTGGTGGAACCTCATCACCCATCAACATCGAAAATACACGATCGGCTTCACTTCCACTGTCAATGGTTACCTGTCGTAAGGTTCTAAATTCTGGATTCATGGTAGTATCCCACAGTTGTTCGGCATTCATTTCTCCCAAACCTTTATATCGTTGAACAGAAGATCCTTGACCATAAGATTCCATCAAGGCTTCTCTTTCTTGATCTGTCCATGCGTATGCTTTTTTAGCTCCTTTTTTAACTAAAAATAAAGGAGGTGTTGCAATGTATACATAGCCAGAGTCAACTAGTTCTCTCATGTAGCGGAAGAAGAAAGTTAGAATCAAAGTTGAAATGTGACTTCCGTCGACATCTGCATCACACATGATAACTACTTTATGGTATCTTAATTTAGTTAAATTAAGTGCTTTGCTGTCATCTTCGGTTCCAATGGTTACCCCAAGTGCAGTGTAAATATTTCGAATTTCTTCGTTTTCAAAAACCTTGTGTTGCATGGCTTTTTCAACGTTTAGAATTTTTCCTCTGAGGGGTAATATCGCTTGAAAGTTTCGGTCTCTTCCTTGCTTTGCTGTACCCCCTGCCGAATCTCCCTCAACTAAAAATACTTCACATTGGACTGGATCTTGCTCAGAACAATCAGATAATTTCCCCGGAAGACCTCCCCCAGTCATAACTGTTTTGCGCTGTACCATTTCTCGAGCTTTACGTGCTGCATGACGTGCTTGAGCTGCTAAAATAACTTTTTGAACAATAATTTTAGCATCGTTTGGGTGTTCTTCAAGATAGTTTTCTAACATTTCTGAAACTGCCTGAGATACAGCTGAGGTAAGCTCTCTGTTTCCTAGTTTTGTCTTGGTTTGCCCTTCGAATTGAGGTTCTGCAACTTTTACCGATACTATTGCTGTTAATCCTTCGCGGAAATCATCGCCGCTAATCTCAAATTTTAATTTATCTAACAAGCCTGAACCGTCTGCATATTTCTTTAGAGTGGATGTTAAACCTCTTCTAAAGCCAGCAAGGTGGGTTCCACCCTCGTGTGTATTAATGTTATTTACATAAGAATGGAGATTTTCCGAATATGAGGTATTGTAAATCATAGCAACCTCAACTGGGATATTGTTTTTCTCTCCTTCAATTGAAATTACATCTTCGATAATTGACTCTCTTGAAGTGTCTAAAAAACGAATAAATTCTTTGAGTCCTTCTTTGGAATGAAATACATCATTAACAAAAGCTCCTTTTTCATCTTTATTTCTTAGATCTTCAAGAGTTATGGTAATTCCTTTGTTTAAGTAAGATAACTCTCGCATTCTGTTTGCTAAAGTTTCGTAACTGTATTCTAAGACCTGTTGAAATATTTCTGGGTCAGGTTTGAATTTTACAATGGTTCCTCTTTTATCAGAAGTCCCTACCTCTTGAACTGGCGAAACTGGTTTTCCTCTTTTGTAAACTTGTTTAAAGATTTTTCCGTTATGAAAAACAGTTGCAGTAAGTTCTTCTGAAAGTGCATTAACACATGAAACACCAACTCCATGAAGTCCTCCCGAAACTTTGTAAGAATCTTTATCAAATTTTCCTCCAGCTCCAATTTTGGTCATTACTACCTCTAAGGCAGAAATTCCTTCTTTTTTATGGATTCCGATAGGAATTCCTCGACCGTTATCTTCAGTAGTAATCGAATTATCTTCGTTTATTATTACTGAAATTTTGTCACAATGCCCTGCTAAAGCTTCATCTATTGAATTATCAACTACTTCATAAACCAGGTGATGTAATCCTCGGGCGCCCAAATCTCCAATGTACATTGAAGGACGCATTCTAACATGCTCCATCCCCTCTAGGGCTTGAATGCTATCTGCTGAATATTGTTGTTTTTTAGCTTCTTCGCTCATTGTTTAGTTTAGTTTAAAATCATACAGATTACCATACTTTCAAATATACGAAAACAGGCTTGATTTTTAAAATGAAAACCTTTGCTAAGGGCTTGAAGTTATTAACATTTTATCCTAAAACTAATCTTAAATTAAAGGAAAATTAATGTGTATGAAACAGCATTTTAAATCCTGAATTTTTAAAGGCATTAATAAGCGTCATCATGAACTTTAGCGACTGCTCTCCCACTTGGGTCATTCTTATTTTTAAATGCCTCATCCCATTCTAAAGCAATTGGAGTACTGCAGGCCACTGAAGGTAAAGATGGAACGCTTAAAGCCGCTGTTTCGCTAGGGAAATGTTCCTCAAAAATAGATCGATAATAAAACTCTTCTTTGTTTTGAGGAGTTTGTACAGGAAACTTAAAATGTGCGTTTTGAATTTGATCATCCGTTACATTCATTTCAACAACCTCTTTCAATGTGTCGATCCAATCGTAACCAACCCCATCTGAGAATTGTTCTTTTTGTCTCCACGCCACACTTTCTGGAAGATACTGCTCAAATGCTTTGCGAATTACCCATTTTTCCATGCGATCAGAGGTAATCATTTTATCCTTCGGATTGATGCGCATTGCAACATCTATAAACTCTTTGTCCAAAAAAGGCACTCTACCCTCGATTCCCCAGGATGCCAATGATTTGTTGGCTCGCAAACAATCATATTGATGTAATTTATTTAATTTTCTGACAGTTTCTTCATGAAAATCTTTAGCAGTAGGTGCTTTATGGAAATACAAATATCCTCCAAACAATTCATCTGCTCCTTCACCAGAAAGAACCATTTTGATACCGAGAGCTTTTATGGCACGAGCCATCAAATACATGGGAGTTGAAGCGCGGATAGTAGTAATGTCATACGTTTCTAAATGATAGACAACATCTCGAATTGCATCCAGTCCTTCTTGAACAGTAAACTTCACTTCATGATGAACCGTATTGATGTGTTTGGCTACTTTAGCCGCAGCTTCCAGATCAGGAGAACCTTCTAGTCCAACAGCAAAGGAGTGTAATTGAGGCCACCAAGCAGCTTGATCATCATCCGCTTCAATCCTTTTGGCAGCATACAATTTGGCAAGAGCGGAAGTCACTGAAGAGTCCAAACCACCAGAGAGTAAAACCCCATAAGGCACATCACTCATGAGCTGACGACGAACCGCTGCTGCCAACGAATCGTGAAGATCATCTATTTTGGTATCATTTTCTTTAATAGAATCATAATCCATCCAATCTCTAGAATACCAACGTATTGGAGCATCTAAACTGCTGGTCAAATAATGCCCAGGAGGAAATAACTCAATTTTAGTACAAATACCTTCAAGTGCTTTTAATTCTGAGGCAACATAAAAAGTTCCATTTTGATCCCACCCCATGTAAAGAGGAATAATTCCCATGTGATCGCGAGAGATAAAATACTCATCTTTTAGGATATCGTACAATGCGAATCCAAAAATACCATTCATTTCATCTATGAAATTTGGTCCTTTTTCTTGGTAGAGTGCTAAAATAATTTCGCAATCTGATGCCGTTTGAAATTCATATTTTCCTTCCAATTCAGCGCGAAGTTCTTTATGATTGTAAATTTCTCCATTAGCAGCAAGAACATAGCGACCGTCTGCACTAAATAGTGGTTGATTTCCTGATGTGGGATCTACAATAGCCAAGCGCTCGTGAGCCATTACGGTTTTATCATTAGAAAATATTCCACTCCAGTCAGGACCCCGATGTCGTATGCTTTTAGACATATTCAAAACCTGAGTTCGTAAATTTTCAGAAGGTTGTCTCAATTCAAAAGCACAAACAATACCACACATAATTATTAATTTTTAAGCAAATATAAATTAATAATAACTAATATAAATACAAATACTATTTTTGATTAAAAATTTAAACAAAAATAAGTTTTTAGGTGTAAAAAATAAATTTTTCTATTGATTTTACAACATTTATGCTAATCATCTTTAGTTGCTTAATTATTGGGTTTTTGGTAAACTATGTCTCCGTTTAAAATAGTAGCAACTACATTTACCTTTGGAACTGCATCAATTTTGATATTCATGATGTCTTTTTGTAAAATGACCATATCTGCCATTTTACCAATTTCAATACTTCCCTTAATTTTTTCTTCAAAATTTGCATAAGCAGCCCAAATAGTCATTCCCTTAAGTGCTTCCATTCTGGTCAATGCGTCGTGCATCTGAAAACCACCTTCCGGAAGTTGATTTTCTGTAGTTCTGGCAATAGCTGCATAAAATGTTTTTAAAGGGCTTACGTGTTCTACAGGGAAATCAGTTCCCAAAACAATTTTCCCTGACCAGTCCAATAAACTTTTATAAGCATATGCCGTTTGAATTCGCTCTTCTCCCAATCGTTCATCAGCCCAAAACATATCACTTGTTGCATGCGTAGGTTGGATCGATGGGATAATTTTATTTCCAAACGCTTCTCTGTCCTTTCGAGAAACTACTTGAGCGTGTTCAATTCTCCAACGGGGATCTGGATCGATAGTTAATGCCTTTTTGTAAGCCTCTAACACCCTATGATTTGCTGCATCCCCAATGGCATGGGTATTCATTTGGAATCCTTTTTTGCTAAAACAAAAGCTAAATTTTCTATTTCATCAACAGGAGTTACAAATGATCCTCTATTGCCTTTATCATCAGAATAATCATTTTTTAGAGCAGCTCCTCTACTTCCCAATGCGCCATCTGCATAAACTTTTACGGAACGAACGTTTAAATAAGGGGTTTGTAGCGGACCTCTTTCTAGATAATAATCCAAGTTATCAGGAGTATTGCTTATCATTCCATAAACTCGAATGTTAAGAATTCTTTTTTTCTGTAAACTGTCTATCAATTGCAATTGTTCTTTGTCAAGCCCTGCGTCATCGACAGTTGTCAAACCGTTTTCAAAACAAATTTTTTGAGCTGCCAACAAACCTTGAGTTTGTTGTTCGGTTGAAGGCTTTGGTATTGCGTCATAAACTTGATCCATTGCATTATCAATCAAGATTCCAGTCAAAGTGTCATTTTTTCGGACAACAACACCTCCATCAACTTTGGCAGAACTATCAATTCCTGCTAAATCCAAGGTAAATTGATTTACAAGAAGAGCATGCCCATCAACGCGTTTTAAAGCTATGACTTGATTGGGAAAAAGCTCATCCAATTTATATTTTGTTGGATATGTTTTTACCTCCCAATCATTTTGATCCCAACCTTGCCCTAAAATAGGAACACCAGGGTTTGATTTAGAATAATTATTTATTCTTTCAATAACTTCATCAAAACTAACTGTACCAGTCAGATCTAACTGTTGCTGTAACAAACCAAAATTATAAAAATGGCAATGCGCATCAATAAAACCGGGATAGACTGGGAGGCCTTTGAGATCAATCATATTTTTTGATGTATACTGATTTAGTAGTTCGTCTCCACCTACTGCGATAAAAACTCCATTTTTTACAACGGCAGCAGTTACTAAATCAAAATTTTGATTTACGGTATAAATCTTTGCATTATGAATAATTAAATCTGCCTCTGGGTAATCACAAGAAAGAAATAGTACAAAACTGAATAGTATTAACGAAGCTTTTTTCATTTGTGAAATTTAAGAGCAAATGTAAAATAAAAGTAAGAGGTTGTCAAGGACGTGTGTTTAGAAATTTTAAATAATGTTTTGATTGTTGGGTTTGTTCTCCTTGCTTCGATTCCTTATAGAGTACTTTCTTCCATCCTAGAAAGAAAAGCTAAATCAGCTTGAGTTAAACTATTTTTCTTCCGTAAACACCTAATTTGCTAACCAATATTGATTTGAGCTTCGTTTCTTTCAGAGTTATCCATAGATAGATTCAGATTCTAATCGTAATTTAAATTTAAATGAAGTGTTTTTCATAATATTCTCTTTGGAACACAGAACTGTGTTCGAATTATTTAAAAGATCAATGAAAATAGATAATCAATATTTGAAAATTATTTATTAAATAAATGGAAATTATCTGTTAAAAATTTAAATCAAAATTATATCTTAATCCTGTAAGGAATCTAGTACCATAAACTTGATAATTTGCCCACTGAAATTGTTTTGCATTAGAAATGTTTTCTGCTTTAAAATGAACATCCCATCGATCATTTAATTGATAAGTTAATTTGACCTCTGCGTCAACAAAGGATGGGATTTCAACGATTTTATAGGGTGCTACGGATAGTGGTTGATTATTTAAAGGTTCTTGAAATGAATGTTCTCGAGCTCCCCAGAAAGTCATATTTGCTTGCAAGAATATTTTTTGCCAAATTTTAATATTCATATTGAATTTGAATTGTATTCCTGGTAAGTTCAATGGTTCTGTTTCGTCTGTAAGAGAATAATCTCTCCAATGTGCCTGAAAAGATAAAGAACCACCGTTTTTGAAAGCAGCCATTACCGATGCATCAAAGCCAAGGGTTTCCATTTCTTTGTAAATTACCTCAAAGCTATTTCCATAGCGAAAAGCTGTAGGGTCAGTCTTTATGTCACTGTTATCCAAACCAAAACTTCTAAAAAGTGGAGTGTTTTCTGATTTTTGATAATAAGCATTCATTGTAAATTCCCAACCTGCTACTAGCTTTGTTCTAGTTCCCAATTGAAAAGCATGTGGTATGTTTATTTTTTTTAATTCTATAGCTGGCGCAGTATACGGGTTTTGATCTGAGAAGGTTCTAAAACTGTTCAGGCTCAATTCACCAGACACTTTCAGAAAAGGTGTGAAATTCCCTTTTTTAGGCTTGAAAGATAAATCGAGAATGGGAAGAACAAATATATTCTGATCTTCAAAATCATCTCCAAATCCATAAACAGCTGTGGCTCCAATTTTAAATTTAAAACGATTTTTACCCGAGCTTAAAGAAAGTTCCATTTGAGAAATACCTGATGCAAAAGCTGAAGGGGTATTCAATATATAATCTGCAGCAAATTCATTGTTAATGTACCGAACTGATGGAACTGCATTCACAAAAAAAGATCCTATTGGTAATTGAAGTTTTGTATTGAGTTCTAACTGCAATTCATTGGTGTTAAAGCTATCAGTGGTCAAATGGGCGGTAATATCCGCTTTCTTTAAAATGATATTATACCATTGCCATTGTGATTTAAAAGACAAGTAATTAATTTGTTGTTTGGGATCTAAAAAACGTAAATCAATCTTATCTTCAATGGGGTTTAGAGTTCCATAAAAGCTAAACACATGACTCCTAAAAGACAATTGAGAACTAGATGCAATCGAATTAGAATCGTGCTGATACCCTAAATGAAGAAGGGTTGCATTTTGCTTAGTTGTGAGCTCTTGGTCTGGTAAATCTTTGAAAAGACCATTAAAACGCATCAGCCAAGTTACTTTTTGACGACGATCCAAATCAATTTGGGCTGAATGATCTAACGAAAGATTATTGAAATTTCCAAATGCAGAACTTACTGTTGCGTTATGTTTGGGTGTACTTTTCTTTTTTTGCAATACCCTTGCAGAGCCTTTTGATGGGATAAAAGTAGAGGCTACTGGAACAGAAAAAATTGAATAACGCACGATACTTTTTTCTTTTCCAATTGAATCAATAACTGATGGCTGTTCTCTAATTTTAAAAACTTCTGATAAACTAGGAGTGTAAGACTTGATTATGGTTACCTCCTGAATGCTCAGATCACTTTTTTTTTCTTGTCCATAAAAAATAGTGAAACTAGAAAGCAACCCTACCCAAATACAGGCCCTGAGGTATTTGTCAGTTTTTTTCATTTTCTTCTTTCACTTTAATGGATGAATTGTTTTGAGCTTCTATTGCCTTTATGTTATCTAAATCTGACTGAGCTTGTTTTATGATTTCAGGAAATTGAGTAAAGTTTGTTAAAATTGATTTCAAAATAAAAGATGCTTGAAATGCATCATCTAATTGGTAAAAATTCTGAGACATTAACAACAAGCTTTTGACGCTCCATTCTGGAAAATTACCAAAATCTTTAGCTATTTTTTCGATTAACTTATTCGAACCTTTATAGTCATAAATCAAATGCTTTTTTTTTGCATTGAAATACAATGCCTCAACAGCCAAAGAGGCATCGGGAGCATTTTCGAGAACAGCATAAGCTTCTCCAGCTTTATTATTGTCCTTGAGAACTAAAGCCGAACGAGCTAAAATACGGTAAGCGTCCCACTTGATTTTTGGAGCCAAAGACTTTAATAATATTACTTTTTGGGCATAAGCTATTGCTTCCAAAAACTGTTCTTGTTCATAATAAAGCTGCATTAAATTAAATAAAGCATAACGTTTGTTTTCATCAAATTGAGCAATATCCTCTAAAGTTTTCCAATAGGGAAGAGCCGAAGACGCCAGCTCATTGTTCACCAATGCCTGGGTTATTCGGACTAAGGATTGCTCTGAATACTCATTTGTTGATTGATCTAAGACACGCATATAGTTCTCTGCCGCCAATTCCCATTTACCATCCTGAAAATTAAGTTCAGCGCACAAAAACTGAGCCTGTAACTGATTGGCTCCGTTTGGATACTCGTTTAGATAAGAGGAAAATGCTTTTAAAGCTCCTTTTTTCTTGTTTTCATTAAATAATCGTTCAGCAGATCTAAAAGAAGCTCGTTCCAATTCGTTTTCATCGACTGTCACTCCCTCCAGTTGTTTTACCCAAGAAGCAAAAACATCAACAGTTGCTAAATCTATTGAAATCTCTTTGGCAGTTTTTAATGCTTGTTGCGCCACTTCTTCGTTTGGATACTCAAGAACCAATTTTTTTAAAACTACCATGGATTCTTCAAGAGATTCTGAGTTGTATAAAATCAGGCCTTTATTCAGAAAAGCACGAGAACGATAAGGACTTTTAGGGAAGTTATTGATCAAAAAGTCGTAGGTTTTGATAGCCCGATCTGTATTTTTTTCTCTGGTGTAAGCAGAAGCCAATTCGAAATACGTATCATCTAACAAAGACGTTTGTGGATAATCTTCAATCAATCGATTTAAAGATTCTATTTTCTTGAGGTTTCTATCTACAAAGCCATAACTCAATGCTTTTTGATAAAGTGCATACATTCCCTTTTGGGTGTCAAGCTGAATGGCTTTTTCATAAGATTCCATAGATGGCCAATATTTACCCAGTACAAAATCGCTATCTCCCATTCGCAAGAATGAATCTCGCTTGTAAGATGCATTTGGAGTTGATCCTTGCAAATACTTTTCAAAGGAATTACGGGCAGCTTCGTAATTTTTTAATTTGAAATATGCATATGCTATGTGATAATTCAACGTTTCAAAACCAGAAACTTTTTGAGCAAAAGGATGTCTGTTAAAAAATCTTAAATCAGTAATAACTTCTTCAAAATTATTAATTTCATACTTTGCCAATGCAGACCAATACAAGCAATTTGCTTCTATAATAGGATCAATTTTCTTTTTTTGGGATCGGTCAAAAAAAGTAATCGACTCTTCAAAAGCACCGTTTTTAAATAAGGCTATTGCTTTCATGTAATTCAATTTCTGCAATGCTCCATTGTATTCACTTCCTGTTTTTTTCTCTAAAATTTTTAATGCACCGTCATAATTCCTTGAATTCACATAAGAATCGATCAATAATTTCTCAATTTCAGCTGCTGCTTCATTTTTGGGATATTGATTTAAAAATGAGGATAATACCAAGGAGGTGTTTTCATAAGCATTTCCGATTTCATAACTCAGTCGAGCATAGTTCAAAAAAGCATCTTCTGTTATTACCAAATCAAATTTAAATGAAGAAGCACTTTTAAAAGCATTGAGTGCCTCCGTTTTTTTATCAGTTTTGAGATAGCAATCTGCTAAATGATAATATGCATTTTGAGTTACAGCATCATTACCAGAAATAATTTTATTGAATTGCATGATGGCTTTCTCATACTCGCCCAATATGTAGTAAGTGTAGCCCGATTGATAAAAATCAGTGTTGGACCATCTCCCCTTTTTCCCTTTGTACACCTCTAAATAAGGTAGTGCAGACCTATAATCTTTTAAATTAAAATAACTTTCACCAATAATCTTTGAAAGCTCTGAGGTTTGATTTTCGTTTGCATTAATCAAACTTTTCCTTGCCAAAGCAATTGCTTTTTCAAAACGACCAAGATTAAAATTCATGTCAGCTTGAAAATAACCCACGGTGGTATCATCCTTTTGAGTTGTAACTTTATTGAAGTTTTCAATAGCTGCATCATAATCATCAAGCTGATAAGCAATGTATCCTAGATAATAACTAACTTCGTATTTATACTTGGGTACATTTTCAATTTTTTGAAACAATTGTTCTGCCTCATTAAATCTTTTGATTGTGAAAAGGGTGTATGCTTTGTTGAAATAATATTCATTTCTTTTGGTAGAAGCAACATCTGTGTCCTTTATTTTGCTGAACCACTTGAGCGCATAAGTGTATTTACCATTCAAAAAGTAATAAAAAGCTAAATCGTAATAAGCTGTTTCTGTTAGATAATTTGTTGGGTTATCGATCATAAAAGCGGATAATTTTTTTTCGGAACCCGGTCTATTCAATCTCAAATCTATTGAAATTTTATAAAAATCAGCTGCTGTAGTTTTGGACCTTAAACTGGGATAAAAATCTACTAGATTGAAATATTGATTAGCTTGAGCAAAATTATCCGAGGCATAATAATAAGAGGATTCGGCGGATGATACTTTATTTAAACCCAGTTGAGACCTAAGTGGTAAGAATGAGGTTCCAAAAAAAACTAAAGCTAAAATTATGATTTTATTTTTTTGGATTTGTTTCATTTAGAACAAAATTAACTTTAAATTCTTTTTTTTAAACGTTAGAACCTTTTTAAACCCATAAATTATGAAAAAAATTTCAGTAAACCCTTTTTGTTCCTATTTTTACAAGAGTTAATAAAATAATTTTACAAAACAACAAAAATTGACCAATCACAAACTCCTATGAATCTTCCCTTAGTTCAGTTTAAAAATGTTATCATCAATCAGAACAAACAAACCATCTTGAGTGATGTAAACATTGAGGTTGAATCTGGTGAGTTTGTTTTTTTAATTGGAAAAACTGGTGCTGGGAAAAGTAGTTTAATCAAAACTCTTTATGCTGATCTTCCGCTGATTAACGGAACAGGTCGAGTTTCAGATTTTGACCTTGGTGCAATCAAACAAAAACAAATTCCTTTTTTGAGACGAAAACTGGGGGTAGTTTTTCAAGATTTTAAACTGCTCAATGATCGATCTATTTTTGAAAATCTAAGTTTTGTTCTGAAGGCTACTGGCTGGAAAGATAAAATTAAAACAAAAAATCGAATTGAAGAGGTTCTTGCCTCGCTGGGTGTTGATGGGATATCCCATAAATATGGTTTTGAATTATCTGGTGGAGAACAACAAAGAGTTGCCATAGCCAGGGCTTTACTAAACTCTCCCGAACTCATTATTGCGGATGAACCCACCGGAAATCTTGACCCTCAAACTAGTCTTGAAATCATGGAAGTATTCAGAGGTTTACACCAAAAAGGAATGACCATCATAATGGCCACACACGACTACAACATGATCGTTAAATTTCCTGGGAAAATTTTTCGTTGTGATGAAGGAAAAATTTATGAAGTGGTTCAAAAATAAACCCTAATGAAGATCATTAGGGTTATTTAGATAATTTTAAAAGTATAATTCTATTTTCCTGACATTCGTTTACGCTCATTTTCATCCAGATAAACTTTTCGTAACCGCAAGTGCTTTGGAGTAACCTCAACATATTCATCCCCTTGAATGTACTCTAAAGCTTCTTCTAATGAAAATTTTATTGGGGGAGCTAAACGAACTTTATCGTCGTTTCCAGAAGAACGTACATTAGATAGTTTTTTGGTTTTGGTAACGTTGACTACCATATCATCGGCTCTGGAGTTTTCTCCTATTACTTGACCCGTATAAATGTCTTCGTTTGGTGCTACAAAGAATTTTCCCCGCTCCTGAAGTTTATCAAGCGAATACGGAATTGCATTTCCTTTTTCCATAGAAATAAGTGAACCGCTATTTCTCCTCGGAATTTCTCCTCGATAAGGTTGAAATTCTTTAAATCTATGATTTATTATCGCTTCTCCAGCAGTGGCAGTAAGCAATTGGTTTCTCAGGCCGATAATTCCTCTGGAGGGCATCAAAAACTCACATACCATTCTTTCTCCCTTAGGTTGCATACTCAACATCTCTCCTTTTCTAAGAGTTACTATTTCGATTGCTTTACCCGATACATATTCTGGTAAATCAATGGTTAACTCTTCAATTGGTTCATGCTTTACGCCGTCAATTTCTTTAGTTATTACTTGCGGTTGACCGATTTGAAGTTCGTATCCTTCTCGCCTCATCGTTTCTATCAAAACTGATAAATGTAGAACTCCACGACCGAAAACGATGAATTTGTCTGCAGAATTAGTTTCCTCTAAACGCATTGCTAAATTTCGTTCCAATTCTTTTTCTAACCGATCCTTGATGTGTCTTGAGGTTACAAATTTTCCATCCTTTCCAAAAAAAGGTGAATCGTTGATTGTAAAAAGCATACTCATTGTTGGCTCGTCAATAGCAATGGTTGGGAGTGCTTCGGGTTCTTGAGCATCAGCAACTGTATCACCAATCTCAAAGTCTTCAAAACCGATAATTGCACAAATATCTCCAGCTTTAACTTCGTCTACAATTTTTCTTCCTAAGCCATCAAATAAATTCAATTCCTTGATTTTTGCTTTGGATATCCCTCCTTCTCTATTGACAAGGCTAACATGCATATTGGATTTTAAGGTTCCTCTTTGTAAGCGTCCAATTGCTATTCTTCCTGTGTATGAAGAAAAGTCCAAAGAAGTAATCAACATCTGGGGAGTACCCTCTTTTATCTTGGGGCTTGGAACATGTTCCAATACCATATCCAAAAGAGGTTCAACATTTTCTGTCTGATTCTTCCAATCATTGCTCATCCAATTGTTCTTTGCAGAACCATAAACTGTTGGAAAATCAAGCTGCCATTCCTCTGCACCCAATTCGAACATCAAATCAAAAACAGATTCGTGTACTTCTTCCGGGGTACAATTTTGTTTATCTACTTTGTTGACAACAACGATGGGCTTTAATTTCAAATCAATTGCTTTCTGAAGTACAAAGCGCGTTTGCGGCATTGGCCCCTCAAAAGCATCAACCAGAAGTAAAACTCCATCTGCCATATTGAGAACACGTTCAACTTCTCCACCGAAATCGGCATGCCCTGGAGTATCGATGATGTTGATTTTAGTGTTTTTGTAAGTTACCGAAATGTTTTTTGAGAGAATTGTTATGCCTCGTTCTCGCTCTAAATCATTATTGTCCAGAATTAAATCCCCTGTATTTTGATTGGTTCTGAAAAGCTCACAATGATGCATAATCTTGTCTACCAGAGTTGTTTTACCGTGGTCAACATGGGCAATGATTGCAATATTTTTAATTTTGGACATAAGTCATGATTTTTTTAATCGCGCAAATATAACTTTATAAATTAAGCTTTCGGCTAAAAGTTTAATGTTTTGAATGCAAGCGGATGTCGACTAAAAATTATACTTTTGAAAAAAACTTTTTATGGACTTTTCAAAACTCCCTAATATCAATCACTCCAGCAGTGATCAATTCTTCTTATTAGCTGGGCCATGCGCCATTGAGAGCGAAGCAATGGCTTTCGAAATTGCCGAAAAAGTTCTCGCAATTACAGACAAATTGAACATTCCATTTGTTTTTAAAGCAAGTTTTAAAAAGGCTAACAGAAGTCGGATTGATAGTTTCACTGGAATTGGTGACGATTCTGCCCTTAAAATTCTCCAAAAAATTGGTAAAAAATTCAATATCCCAACCGTTACAGATATTCATGAAGCCAAAGATGCCTCAAAAGCTGCATCTTATGTTGATGTATTACAAATTCCTGCTTTTTTAGTTCGACAAACCGACTTGGTTGTTGCTGCTGCAAAAACAGGGAAAGTTGTAAACCTAAAAAAAGGTCAGTTTATGAGTCCTGAAAGCATGCAATTTGCTGTGCAAAAAGTAAAAGACAGCGGAAATGATTCTGTCTGGATAACTGACAGAGGTACTCAGTTTGGATACACAGATCTGATTGTAGATTTTAGAGGAACTCCTGCAATGCGATCAATCGCACCTACCGTTTTGGATGTAACACATTCCTTACAACAGCCCAATCAAGCATCGGGAGTTACTGGAGGTAGACCAGAATTGATTGAAACAATTGCTCGAGCAGGTATTGTAAACCACATGGACGGTTTGTTTATCGAAACCCATCCAAATCCTTCAAAAGCAAAAAGCGATGGTGCTAATATGCTTTCTTTGGATTTATTGGAAGGAATATTGAGCCGCTTGACAGAGATTCGAAAAACTATTAATGAATTTTAAATAAAAATTTTACTTTTGTACTCTAGTAACAACTAGAAATTTCATTGAAATAATGGGGTCGACTGGTTTTGACAGCGAGATCAATCGAACAGTAAGCATGTCGAGCAATGAATCAAAGCTCGTAAAACTTAGATTCAACCTTTAATAGGCGAAGATAACTACGCTCTAGCTGCATAAGTGACTGAATTACAGTAAGTCACCGCCAAGTCCTAACCAGGTTAGGAAGCCGGATGTCTCTTGAAAGCCCTTGTTGACGGCGTTCAAACCAGAGGCACCAGAAAGGTCAACATCGAAATTTGAAGGTTCTGGTCAAATTTTTCAATAAAAGAACTAAGGAATACATGGGCAGTTTTCAGTCAGTGTTTTTTCGAAAATTAATTGAAAACTAAACATGTAGAAGGCTCTTCAATTGCTTGTTTGGACGAGGGTTCGATTCCCTCCGACTCCACAATATAAAACCCTAACTAGTTTAAATATAACTGATTAGGGTTTTTCTTTTTAAAACTTGTACGATTATTGTACGGCCAGCACTACCAAAAACCCAAAAAATCTCAATAATAATTATTAATTGGTATTACCCTACTCAAATAATATCAGTTTTCTTTTGACGGGTGGTGTTTGTATAAGTATGAATAATACTAAAGCTCTGGTAATGTTTTAGATTTGCTAAGATCAGTTATATAATAAAGAAAATACCCCGTAATTCCCATGATGTGAAATTGAGCATGATTTGGTCAATAAAATATCTTTATAATAATAGA
>MDSY01044121.1_pt1 | contig 27656 bp, 25 predicted proteins | sample 811131 | NCBI WGS metagenome assembly MDSY01 (sample SAMN05326643, study PRJNA326480) | marine metagenome | isolation source: seawater | place: Atlantic Ocean: South West | collected 2010
CAATTTTTATAAATTTACGTAGTATTATTATAAAGTGATTCGCGTAACGCGAATGTATAGGGAATGATAGAGTATCTCAATCGCTCTATCAATTTTTTATTATATTATTTTTTTCATAAAATTTAAACGTAATTTCTTAATTTGATCTAGTTTGTGAATCTATTATGATTTTTGTTTCCCATTAATCTATATATATTAATAAACTAGATTAGAAGAAGTCCAATATATAAATATAATATATCTATCATATTAATGGATAATTTGATAAATATAAAATATTTAGATAAAGAAAATATAATACATCAACTAGAAACTAGATATTCTAATGATTTAATTTATACTAGAATTGATAATATTCTAATAGCAATCAATCCTTTTAAAAATATAAAAAAAAAAGAAAATCATCCACATCCTGATCTAATAGCTGATAATATGTATCAAGGAATGATAAATCAAAATAAAAATCAATCTGTATTAATTTCAGGTGAAAGTGGAGCTGGTAAAACAGAAACGACTAAAATACTTTTAAAAAAATTACTAAGTTATAAAAAGAATAATGATGTTAATCAAATTTCAACCTTAATACTTGCTTCAAATATAATATTGGAATGCTTTGGTAATGCAGGTACTATTAGAAATCATAATTCTTCACGTTTTGGTAAATTAATATCTCTTTTATATAATCAAAATAAAATAATAGGCGCAGAAATAAAAACATATCTTTTAGAAAAAATCAGAGTAACTGACAAAGATTTAAATGAAAAAAATTTCCATTGCTTTTATTTATTAAATGATGATTATAATAATGATTTAGTCAAAACTAATAATATGAACTTAGATAATAAAATTAATATAAATTTTGATGGTGAAAATACACTTAAAAAATTATATGAATCATTTAACTTATTTGAATTAAATGAATATATAGATGAATTTAAAAAAATTATAAAAATAATTTTATTGTTAAAAAATTATAAAAATAATTTAAATGAATTAGTTAAATTATTTCAAGTTAATAAAGATATCTTAATAAAAAATATTGAAAAACAACAAATTAAAATTGGCAATGAAATAATTTACAAAGATTTAACAAACGAGTCTATTCTGATAAAGATTAAAACATTACAACAAGAACTTTACTATAATATGTTTAATTTTATTATAGATAAAATTAATTTAAAGTTAAAGCCAAATGAATATACTGATAAAAATATAAAAAAAATATATTTATTAGATATTTTTGGATTTGAAATTTTACATAATAATAGTATAGAACAATTATGTATTAATTATACTAATGAAATTTTACAAAATGAGTTTAATAAATATTTTTTTGAAAAAGAACAAGAATTATATATATCAGAAGGATTGCCTTTTGATTTAGTTGAATTTACTAATAATGATGATATTATTAATTGTATTGAAAATACTATTTTTAAAAAAATTAATGAAGTTACAAAATTTATAAATCCAAATGATAATAGAATTATAAATGATTTATTTAAACTAAATGAATCCAAACATTATAAAATTAATAATTTAGATAAAGGTAAGGGTAGATTTTTAGTTAATCATTATGCAAGTGCAGTAATTTATAAAATAAAAAATTTTATTTCAAAAAATAATTTAAATTTATCTCAAGATATAACTAATTTAATAAAATTATCTAATAATAAACTTGTATCATCATTTAATATAAAATCTAGTAAAAAAACATTATTACAGATATTTTATCGAGATATTAAACAATTACAAAAAATTATTAATTCAACACAAGTTAATTTTATAAGATGTTTAAAACCTAATGATAGTAATATACCTAATAGTTTAGATAAAGAAAAAATATCAATGCAGTTAACATATAATGGTATTATTGAAGCAATTGCAATTTCAAGACAAGGTTATCCGATTAGATATTTAAATAAAGATTTTGATGAAAGTTTTAAGATAATACCAGATAATGAAAAAAAAAATTTAGTTAGAGGTTTTACAATGACATTTTTGAAATCAGATGAAGAATATAATTTATTAGATAGAAAAAAATATATATTAAATAATAATGCAAGATTGATAGCAAATATATTTAGGACTTATCAACAACGATCAAAATATCTTAATATATTAGCTAAAGTTTTATTTATTCAAAAAAATGTTAGAATGGTATTAAGTAAAATAAAATTAAAAAAACTAAAATCAATTATTAAAATACAGTCTATTTTCAGAATGTTTTACCAAAAAAATAAATTTATTTTAACAATTTACCTTCCTTTTAAAAGAATTAAAAATGCTATTAAAATTCAAAAAAATTATAGAATGAAAATACAAAAGAAAATGTATAATTTATATATTAATAGTATTATTATTATACAAAAATTCTTTCGAAAAAATATACTAAACAGTTGTGAAATAAACTTTAATTTATATAGTATAACTATAACAAAATTTTTTAAAAGAATAAAATTATTAAATTTAATAGATACTTTAAAAAAAAATTTGTTAAATCATATTTACAAAATTAAAAAAGATAGAAATCAAAATAAAATAAAACAACATAAATTAGATAATTATAATAAACAACAAATGATAAAAGAAGATAATGATGCTAAATTGTTAAGAGATCAAAAAAAAAATCAATTAATAAATCATTTACATAAAGAAAATAAAGAATTATTAGATGCGATTGCTCAGAAAGATTTAATGATGTTACAAAAAATAGCAAAATTAGAAGAAAAATTATTTTTGTTTAGTAATCAAAAAGAGAATAAACAAGAAAAAACATGTGTAATTATGTAAATCATTACATTCTCTATACATTCGCGTTACGCGAATCACTTTATAATAATACTACGTAAATTTATAAAAATTGATTATTAATATTAATATTAATTTTTTTAATGAAAGTTTTTACAAAAATTATGGATACAGAACAAGAAGATTGTTGTGCAAAATGTAGTTTAACTTATTTATTTTCAAAATTTAACTCTTGTCTAATATATTTTAATATAATTGAATAGATTCACAATATACTGGATAAAAAATTGATAATAAATTATAAAAATAATAATAATGAATATCTTTGTAAAACTACATGGAAAAACATATACATTTATTTGTCAAGAAAATACGAATCTAGACAAATATTTAATACTTGCATTTCAAAAATATATTAAATACTTGGGTAAAGATATTAATGATTTAATTTTAATTGGTTATAATAATTTTTTACAAATAAGTAATTTTTCAATAGCCGGAAAAACAATTAAATTTGGCCAAGGTCTAAAATTAAAACAATGTCATGATTTAATGACTGTAAATCAGTATTATTTATGTGGAAAAATAAAACAATTTCAATTAGATGATATAAAATATATTAAAACATTAATGTACGATAGTCATTATTTAATCTATTAAATCTTTAAAACATTTTCTCCATTTTCTACTATAATAAGTCCCTAATAATTCATCACCTTTTTTTATATCTTTTAGCGCAATGACATTTAATAAATTATTTTTTAAATCTCCTATTTTTTTTATATTAGGCTCATTAGAATGATTATAAAATGGAAGACACCCGCTTCCACTTGCCCATACTGTTTTATCATCACTCCAAGTAAATAAATGAGGATTTTCATTTCCATCTGTATTATTCATTATCATCATAATACCTTTTTCTATAATCTCGTCTTTTTTTATATCTACAGCAGCGTAGACGCCATATCCATATTTACCTTTTTTTACATTTACTTTAGAACATTCTACAAAACTTTCCATATAGTTATTTATATATAATTAAATTGGTATATATTACGCATTTAAAAAAAATTGATATTTTGATTTAAAGAATTTATATATTATATTATAATGAGCAAATCTAAAGCAATTGGAATCGATCTAGGAACAACCTATTCATGTGTTGGAGTATACCAAAATGGAAACTGTGATATTATCGCAAATTCTCAAGGTAATAGAACCACACCATCATATGTATCTTTTACAGAAACTGAACGTTTAGTTGGTAATGCATCAAAAAATTCAGCAAACAGTAATCCAACTAACACAATTTATGATGCAAAAAGATTTATTGGCCGTAGTTTTGATGACCCAATAACACAAAAAAATATAAAAGATTCAACCTTTACTGTTATCAATAAAGATAATAAACCTTATTTTCAAGTACAATACAAAAAAGAAGATAAAACTTTTTCTCCAGAAGAAATTAGTGCAATGATATTAACTAAGATGAAAGAAACAGCTTCTAATTATATAGGAGAAGATGTAATTGATGCAGTTATTACTGTTCCTGCTTATTTCAATGATGCTCAACGACAAGCAACAAAAGATGCGGGAATAATTGCAGGGCTTAATATTCTTCGAATAATTAATGAACCAACAGCAGCAGCTATTGCATATGGTCTTGATAAAAAAATAGCGGGTGAAAAAAATGTTATTATATTTGATTGTGGTGGTGGTACACATGATGTAACTCTTCTAAACATAGACGACGGTGTTTTTGAAGTAAAATCTACTGCAGGTGATACAAATTTAGGTGGAAGTGATTTTGATAACGCATTAGTTGAATATATGGCAAGCGATTTTCAACGTAAACATAAAGTAGATCTTAGATCTAGTAAAAGAGCTCTCAGACGTCTCCGTACATCTGCTGAAAGAGCTAAATGTATTTTAAGTAGTTCTACTCAGGCACCAGTTGAACTTGATAGTCTATTTGAAGGTATTGATTATAGTGTATCAATTAGTCGTGCAAAATTTGAATCATTGTGTAATGATATCTTTAATCGTATTATGACACCAGTTGAAACTTGTTTAGTTGATGCAAAGGTAAGTAAAGCATCAATTGATGAAATTGTAATGGTTGGTGGTAGTACACGAATTCCAAGAATCCAACATTTAGTATCTGAATATTTTGGAGGAAAAAAACTGAATCAGTCAATTAACCCAGATGAAGCTGTAGCACATGGTGCAGCGGTTCAAGCAGCAATTTTGAGTGGAAATGGTGATAGTATTACAGATGAAATTCTTCTTCTAGATGTAACACCATTAAGTCTAGGAATTGAAACTGCAGGTAGTGTAATGACTAAACTAATTCCACGAGGAACAACTATTCCAACAAAGAAGACACAGACATTTTCAACTTATAGTGATAATCAACCCGGTGTATCAATTAGAGTATTTGAAGGTGAAAGACCAATGACAAATGATTGTAATAAATTAGGAGAATTTCAACTTTCAGATATTCCTCCTATGCCAAGAGGAGTTCCACAAATTGAAATTACATATGAGGTAGATGCAAATGGTATTTTAAGTGTTGGTGCTGTTGAAAAAAGTAGCGGTAAAGAAGAAAAAATTACTATTACAAATGATAGTAGTCGTCTAAGTAAAGAAGATATAGATCGAATGGTAGAAGAGGCAGAAAAATTTAAAGAAGAAGATGAAGCTATTAAAGATCGTGTTGAATCAAAAAATAAATTAGAAAACTATTTATATGGAGTAAAAAATAGTGCAAATGAAGAAAAATTAAAAGAAGGTTTAGGAGATGATAAAGAAACTGTTGATAAAACAGTTGAAGATGGGATTAATTGGTTAGATAGTACTGATAATTCAACATCTAAAGAAGATTTTGAAGCAAAGCAAAAAGAAGTAGAAGAAGTATTAATGCCTATTATGCAAAAAGCATATATGGCTAATATGCCTCAACCAGGAGTTGCTCCAGAAGGCGTTGCTCCAGAAGGAGTTGCTCCAGAAGGAGTCGTACCAGAAGGAGTCGTACCAGAAGGAGTTGCTCCAGAAGGAGTTGCTCCAGAAGGCGTTGCTCCAGAAGGCGTTGCTCCAGAAGGAGTCGTACCAGAAGGCGTTGCTCCAGATACAACAAATTTTAATGAAGCTACCAATGGAGGTCCTGTAATAGAAGAAGTTGATTAAAAATTATTTTAATTTAATATTAATTATTTATCTATAAATAATTAATATGAACGGTAGAAAAGGTTTATTTTATATGTTTAGATTAATAAATAATGAATTTAATAATGTAAATAATAAATTAACTAATGTAAATAATGAAATAGTAGGTATAAATAATGAAATTGTAGGTATAAATAATAAAATAGGATCTTTAGATGATAGATTTAACCTCAAGTTTACTACAACATATAAATTTTTACCAGGTATAATTAAAAACGGTGATACTTGTACAATTAATTATATAGAAAATACTAAATATATAATAAACCAAATAGTATATGTAGAAGATGGAGGAAAACTTATTATAAATAAAGGAGTAACTATTTATGTAGATACATTGATAGATTCTCCTCTTTATATTGCCGTAAAAATAGGCGGTATAATAAATATTTTAGGATCTAAAAAAAGTCCAGTTATTTTAACTTCTCAAAGTAATATACCAGGTGGATGGGGAGGTTTAATAATATGTGGTAGTGGACTTGTTTATAGAAATCAGGATGGTTTAAGAATAACAAATAATTTAACAGGCCATGATTCAGTTTTAACTTATGGAGGAACTTATGATTTTAGTTTATCTTGTAATATTAGTTATTTAATAATAGAAAATGCTGGATTAGAATTTAATAACAAAAAGTTTGCAGCCTTGTCATTATATAGTCTAGGATACGATTCAATGATAAGCGATGTAGTTATAGTTAATAGTGGATGGAAAGGTATTGAAATAAGAGGTGGTTTATTTAATTTACGAAGGATCTATATAAAAGATTGTGTTATAAATGCTATAGATATATCTGAAGGATTTTGTGGGAAAATTCTTCAAACAGTAATATATAATAATTTTTCTGGATTTGAATCAGCAATTAAAATCAATACAAATAATATAAGTGATAGACATATAATAATACCAAATCAAAATAATGATATTGAATTTTATAATTTAACTTGTATTTCAAATGTAGGTCAAAATGCTATTTTGACAGAAATCAATACTAAAGTTTACTTTTCTGGAATTACTTTATTAGGCTACACATATTCATTTTATTATTTAGTTAAAGAAAATAATATAAATAATTTATATAAAATAATAAATTTTTTAACTCATTCTCCCGAAGAAAATTTTGAAGGAATACAAATCCCTCCTGATATTATTATTGCTGTTAATCCAAATCAAATAACGCAATTTCCAAATTTACCTGATCCAACATTAATAAATGACTTCGCTTCTCATCAATTTATAAATGTTATTCCGTCTGATTCTCAAGTAGGTATATGGGCAAGAAATCATTTTTCTTAAAAAATTGATATTAACATTATATTATATATATAATGTGGAAAATTAGAATACCAAATGAAATAAAAGAACTAAAAGATTCGCCTATCTTAAACTGTAGCGCTGGTCCAAAAAATGATGATTTAATGAAATGGGAAGCTACACTTTTTGGTCCAAAAGGTACTCCATATGATGGAGGAGTATTTATACTAGATATTGATTTTACAAAAGAATATCCATTAAAACCACCGCGTGTTTTATTCAAAACACCTATTTATCATTGTAATGTAAATTCACAAGGCGCTATTTGCTTAGACATTCTAAAAGATAAATGGTCACCAGCACTAACAGTTGGACAATTATTACTTTCTATATGTAGTTTAATGAGCGATCCTAATCCAAATGATCCACTTGTTCCAGAAATTGCAGAATTACTCATAAAAAATAAAGATGTACATGATGCTAAAGCAAGAGAAATGACATTTAAATATGCTAATAAATAATAAATATTAATAAATTTCTATTATTAATATTTAATTGAAAAATAATACCAATGGGGGCTTTTAAATAGATTCACTATGTGAATAGATTCATACTTCAAGTAATTTTTCTGAATCTAACATTAATGGAATAAAAAATAATACTAATGTGTTTCTCTATAGGACGTTACTTGTTTTTTAATTAGTTTAGTAATTACCATAGCAAAAAATTAAATTTCTAACAATTTAAAAAGAGTATCTTGATTTAATATAAGAAGTGACATTAAAATTATTCACTTTATATATTATGATAACTTATTATATTCCTCAGATAAAACAAATAATGCTTGGAAATACATCCACATCTGATTTCTATTATCATTATCTAATTTTTCATAAATATTAGTTAGTCTAATTATTTCTTGAAATATAGAATCTCCTGTAATTTGTTCTTTAAAATTTTGAGATTCTGTAAAATAACTCTCGTCTTTAGTAATAATTTTATTTTTAAAAGGACTGACATATATATAAAATTGTTTTATAGGCATAATACAATTTGCTTTAACTAATTTTTCAAAATAATGTCTATAACTTGTACCAACAAGAGGACTTATTTGTCCTAAAAATGTTTCCATCATTACATTAAACTGTTTCACTTTTTCAACTTTACTCATTTATAAGATATATTCTACAATCTTTAAATAATTATAAAAAAATTGAAATTTCTTATTTCTTTAATATATTTAAATGTCAAATAAACATAATCAAAAACAATTCTTTTGTAGAGATGCATATTGTAGGCAAGTATGTAATATACTTGGAAGAAATCCCTTCACGGAAAGCCGTGGAAACCATGTTCGAAGATGTCCTTATGAAAATTGTAGAGGAGCTCACTGTGAGGAGCAAATCAAAATAAAACAATTTGTTCAAAAATTTAATTCACTCGACTTTTCAAAGTTAGATCTAGGAAAGTATGATGATGCAATCTGTGCTGTTATTAATAACTGTTTAGGTAAAGTATCAGACGCAGGTTTGTCTAAAGAACTAACAAAATTTAGAACAATGAACTTTGTAGAAAAATTACAGTTATGGGTCAAACTTTATTTTTATAAGGGCGAGCTTAAAAAAAGAAACATGACTTGTAGTATAAAATTAGGTATTGAAAATACTAGATTAAAAATAGTTGAAGACAATATGTGGGCACTTGAAAGAGTAACTCATATGTGTCCTCAACATGTAGAATTTAAAAGAAAGATTGCAAATGGTAAAGTAGTTACAATCCGTGATCCATGTTTAGGATCAACTAATTGTAAACACGGTGCCCATCATCTAGAACAATTAGTTAATATATCTGATTTACTTACAGGTGTATCTACTTCAAAAATTAGTAAAGAACTATATCAAAAAGAGTATGAAAAAATTTCCCAATCAATTAAAGAAATTAGTAGTAAAATTGCGTCTATTGAACAAGAAAATAAAACTTTTACACAAACTAGTAGAAAAAGTAAACGTAATAAAAAACAAAAAAAATTAAAAGAATATCTGTCAACCCTAATAAAAAGTCGACATGCTAAAATTAGAAAGCTAAAACATATTCCACGAGAAAGACACCTAACTGAAGAAGGACTAATTCCGATGTGTACTTATATTGAAAAAAGAAAAGAAAATAAGGAAAAGGAAAGAGTTAAATTAGAGAATTCTAAAAATGTTTCTAAGAAAGTAAAAAGACGAGTTGTCATGAAACCTAGTTTAGATTTTTAATTTATCATTCAAGGTAGATAGTTGAATTAAACATTCATTTAATAAATTAATAGTTTCTTTTATAATATTTTGATTTACTTTTTTATCTTTTTTGTTTTTATTTAATTTTAATTTATAAAAATTATTAATAACTTTTTTATGAATATTGGTATTGATTTCTAACAGTTTTTTATTATCAATTTCTTCTAAAATATTTTCAAAATTTAAACTACTATTTTTAGATTGATCTAACAAAGATAATATACTAACCATGTCATCTATAATTTTTAAACCATCGTTTTTTTTTGAACTAGGTTTAAATAAAAACTTTTCTAAAGATGGTGGTGGTAGAGAAGAACGTTTATTTATTTTAAAAATTTTACTAGTAGAAGTTGGGTGTTTAATTATCTTTATATTTTTAATTATTGGAAAATTTACAGTAGATTTATCAATAGGTGGTAGTTTTTTTAAACTATTCGCTTTGTGAATAGAATTATCTATTTTTTTAAATGTTAAATCTAATTTTTTTTTATTACCCAATTTATCTAGATTTTTATGAAAATTAATAATTTTATAAAAACAATCTTTCATTTGATTAAGTGAATAAATATAATTTATTTGAAAACCAATATTTTTAAATTTATAAAAATCAGATAATAAATCTATATATGATTGTCCATAATAAGGATCAATAAAAGTAAAATTAAATTTTCTTTCTTTAAAAAATACTGTAATATAACTCTCACTACAATTCTCAAAAATATTATAATAATCTGAAAAAGTTTTAATTAAATATATTTTTTCATTTATTTCAACTCTTGCATCAAATCCATATTTTTTAAATATTTTATAAATTATTCCCATTTTAAAAAATAGGCTTTTAAATTCTAAAAAACTATCAGATATAAAAAACAAATGACTATTATTTTCTTTACAAATTATGTTCAAAAGTTTATCTTTTTCATACCTAAAGATAAATTTGTTAAAAGATAAGTTTTCTGGTATTGAATTCTTATCTTTAAAAGAATTCAAATATGCGATATGATTTATCATTAAATATATCTACATAAAATTTTTTGTAAAAAATTGAAAACTTTTATATTATTTAATTATAATATGCCTAAAAAAAAGAAAAAACCAATTAAATGCTACTTTTGTGGTGGTCCACATGAAGTAAGATATTGCCCTATTGAGAAAAAGAAATCAGCAGGGATGAAAAAAGAAGTTGGGAAGTTTATGGAAGACTACTACGCTGAAAATTATAAATGCATAAGATGTGGATCTTCTAATAAGAACCATGTTTTTATAAATAATAATTTTAAATCAAAAACATGTAATCATAATATATTAGTTAATGATGAATGTTGTGTTAATAGACAACTAAAAGTACTTAATAATAGAACACCCTCATTAGATATTGTATGTAATTGTTGTGGTAATAGACTAGAGGTAAAATCAAAATGTTTAAGTGTTAAACATTTGCCAAATGATTTAGTTTTACCACATGGTTCTTTTTCTCATTATGAAAAAAGACAAGAAAATGGATTAGATTTTGTTATTATTATTTATGGAATTAAAAGACAAACAAAACAAATCTTTGTTAGAGAAATATTGTATTTTAAAAATGAAATTATTACAAATGGTGAAAATATAATTAAAATTTCTAAACAAAATAAAAGTCAATTATCTAAAATTTATATTCCAGATAGATTAGACCCTAATATTATAAATCTACAATTACCAAAAAAGAAAGTAATAGAATTCAGAGAAAGAGTTGATAGTATTCCACTTATTTAAATTGATAATATTATCAATTTATATAGTAACTAATCTATTTATTATATGAATCTATTATAAAAAAATTGATTTAACCTACTATTAATATTATAACCATAGCTTATGGGTATAAAAAATTTATATAAATACATACTAAGCAATAACCTTGAAAGAGACTTAGATCCAAACAAACTTAAAAATAAAATAATAGCAATTGATATTAGTATTTTACTTTATCAGGTAGTTATTTCAACAAGAAGTAAATGTGGTGTTGATCATTTATCACCATCTGGTGAGATGTCCACGCATATTTTAGGATTATTTAATAAAACATTAATTTTATTAAAAAAAAAAAATTATACCAGTATTTGTTTTTGACGGCAAACCACCTGATTTAAAAAAGAAAACATTAAATGCAAGAAAAGATGTTAGACAAAAAGCGCTTGCAAAATTAAAGATAACAACAAATGAAAAAGAAAGAATTAAATATCTCAAGAGATCTGTATCAATTAATAAAAAACATTTAAATGAATGTAGAAATTTATTAGATTCCATGGGAATACCATATGTAGATGCACCAGAAGAAGCAGATTCACAGTGTTCTTATTTGGCTTATTGTGGATTAGTTGATGGTGTCTTAACAGAAGATATGGATATTTTTACATTTGGTTCACCTATAATATATAAAAATTTATACAGTTCAAAAAAATTATCTAAAATTATTGATTTGAAAGAAATTCTTTATCACAATAATTTAAAATTCGATGAATTTGTAGAGTGGTGTTGTTTACTTGGCTCTGATTATTCAAAAGGAATAATTGACTTAAATTTTAATCAAATACTTGATCTTTATAAAAATGAAGGTAAGAATATTAGTAATGTAATTAAATATTGTAATAAAAATAATTTAAGATGTAGTACTTCTGAAGATTATATTAATGTTAAAAAATATTTTAAAAATCCTAAAATAATTAGTATAACAAATAAACAACTAGAACCTAAAATGTGTGATATTAAAAGAGTTACAAATCTAATGGTAAACAGGTTTGGTTTTAATAAATCTAAATTAATAAAAAAACTATCTTATTTAAAAAATAGAAATAAATATCTTTTATCTCGTTGAAGATTTAAAATGTCATATTATAAAAATTGATAGAGTGATATCATTCTCTATACATTCGCGTTACGCGAATCACTTTATTATAAAAATTGAAATAATTAAAAACAATATGATCAACAAACTGTTATTTTTTAATGAACAAACCTTCAGAAAACAACAATTTTGTTCGCAATCCAAATTGCGAACCAATCGGTAAAAATACCGGAAAACCATTAGAAAAAGTAGTTACCAAACCATCTAGTAGTTCTAAAATATATGCTATAGATCACTCGAACAAAAATATTTTACATTTAATTCAACAATATTTTAAAGATAGAAATGATTCGATAATCCCTACTATTAATGAAAGGATTTTTTTCTCAGATACATATATATCTACTATATTAAGTGCTATTAAAAAAGATCTACTTGATAAAAAGATTACAGAACTTATACATATAGATGGTGCAGGCCTAGATGAAACTAACTCTACTATTACAAAATTAATTAAAGAGTATAGAAATAAAACATGTCAACAATTATTAAATGAAATGATTACCATTTCATTTAATGATATGAATACAGAATCGATTTTAAGTCAAATTGATAGTTCAAAAATAATTAAAAATTTTGAAATTCCTTGGAATCGATATCAAAATAATAACATACGCGGTACTATTTTTATTCAGATATTTAATGATCAGAGAGAAGAGAAACCTGTTTTTAAACATAAATTTAAAGATATACTTTTTAATGAAACATCTTCAAATTATCATCCAATTGAAGCTAAACTATCTTTTAATATTAAAGAAGTTAGTAATCTAAATGAGAAGTTGTATAATTTAACAATTAATTATAAAGACTTTGATAATAATGATAAAGTAGTTACAGTAAACGTTAACTTGTCTGAATTAAGTTATATAAAATTTTGTTGTTATATTGATATAATAACACCCTCTTTTCTAAATATAAATACTCCTGATATGGATTTTCGAAATTGTCATACTATGTTATATTTAAGTGATGTAAATGATATATATAATAGTTGTAGTGGTGGATTATGGGAAATTACAGATGGAAGGAATTGGTCACAAAGAAGGAAAAAGACTGTTAAATCTAATTCATTAGTATTTAAATGGAAGAAATATTATGAAGTTGTCGGAAATTATTGGGATCATTCAAAAACATTTTAATTTAATTAAAAATATTAATAATAATTTTTTAATTAAATTCAACCAAGTAATATTTTAAATGCGAAACGGGTTAATGATAAATCAATCTATTGTATAAAAAGTTTAACATAAATTTCCGGTTCTATTTCTAAAATAATTAACAAAAGTTGATATAGAATGACATGTACTCCAATGTCCATTGTTAATGTAATTTACTGCGTAATGTTTTGAAATAGACCAGTTAATTTGACCTGCTTTTCCTGCATCACCTACACATCTATCCTCTTTGTTAACATATGTTTTTGGTTTATTGGTATAATTTTTTAACCAATTTTTATGAACCATGAAAGGAATAGGTGCAAATAATATAGATTTAACATTATAATATGCTCCTGCAATTCCTGCAACTGCACCACCTAAACTATGTCCTGTTAAAATAACTTCACCGCCTCCTAATTCACTAACTTTACTTAAAAATTGGTCATAAATGTATTTGTATTTAACAAATTCATCCCACATATCTTTTAAAATCTGCCCTTTCATTCCATTAACTTTTTTTCTTCTATTATTATTCATGGCATTCAAGTCAGTCATAATTTGATCTGCTGTTTGTGTTCCTTCATGACATAACATATAGGTAACATTATTATTTTTTGTAATTTTTAAAGAAATGTGAAAATCATAAACATCTAACGTTTCAACTACCCATCCATTTTTATTAACAGTAAATTCATCATTATCGTAACCTTTATCTATAGCTCTTGCTGCTATATTTGCTAAACAATTGTCATAAGACATCTTCTTAATTAACTAAAGAAAAAAAATGTGTTTTTTTTTTTAGACAAGTCTTTAGAAATTAAGAAGTAAATATATTTAATTAAATATAAAACTATTTACACCTTTCAAATTTTTTACTAGTACTACTATTTGTTTCATTGGAAGTTCCGCTTAAATTTAAATATTTTTTTTATAATCCATTATTATATAATATAAATAATTGTTAGAAATACCATTTTAGATAGAGGTATATATTCACACTATTTATAATATAACTCCATGTTTAATTTCGCAAAATAAAAATTTATAAACTTAAATAACGTGAAATACAAAGTATAAATGATTATAAATATTGGTAGTCCACAAGGAAAAATGAACATTAATATAAAAGTTGAAATTAATATAATTTTTTTATTATATTAATGTCACATAATATTACTATTAGAGAAATTGGAGATCAATTTATTATGTCAGATGGAATTTATCTTATCAATAAGTCAAAAACGTCTGATTATACCACACTTATTACAAATAAACCGTGTCCTGAAAGAGTGCTTTTAGGAATTAAAGAAAATGGGTATTATATTATTAGCTACTCTGAAACACATTGTATTATTTATAAAAAGACTACCAAACCAGAACCAAGTGATAACAAGACTAACACACTAGAACCAAGTGATAACAAGACTAACACACTAGAACCAATTGATAGAAATGATATGTTAAAAAGTTAATAATATTATTACTGATTGTTTATTTAAAAAATTAGATAGAGTAGAATTATTGTTATAACATAATTTGTTCATGATATATATATATATATAAATAAATATCAAATTTTTATAAGACACGTCTCTCCTCTCCAAAATTAACCGGTATTTAAACCCAAATTTAACCAAAAATTAACCAAAAAATAACCGTTTAAAAATATTTTTTTATAATACTTCATATATTAAATGGTAAAATATAACTGTCAAAGATGTGGTTTCAAAACAGATCATAAAAATAATTTTAGGAAACATATTAATAGAAAAAATATATGTAAACCAAGATTGAAAGAGATAGACAAATGTGAATTAATTAATTTAAACGGATTCAACGAGCATACCTATATGGGTATAAACTCCGCCAAAACTCCGCCAAATCCCGCCAAATCCCGCCAAATCCCGCCAAAATTGGTGGAAAATAATAGTAATAAATATGAATGCGATTACTGTAATTGTTATTTTACAAGAAAAGATTCATTAAAAAAACATTTAAATGGTCGGTGTAAGAAAAAAGAAAACGAGCTATTAAAAAAAAAATTATCTGAAAAGGAAAAATTAATTAATAAAATGATTCAAGATAATGAAGATAAAAATCAAATAATTAGCAAGCTTATTATAGAATTATCTAATAATACAAAAACAGTTAATAATAACAGTCATAATAAAACTGTAAATATAATTATTAATAATTATGGTGAAGAGAATACGGATTATATTACAGAAAAAACAATTAAAAAATTAATCAATAAACCAGGTAGTGCGATTCAAAAATTATTAAAATTAATTCATTTTAATGAAAAATATCCAGAGAATCAAAATCTTAAAATTACAAATATCCATGATCCATATATTCATATTTATGCTGAAGGTAATTGGAAAATAAAGAAAAAAGGTAAAGTTATAGATGATATTATTGTTGATAAATTTGATATGATAGATATTAATATAGATAGTGATGATGATGAATTAATAGAGAAAAAGAAAAAATTGGAAAACAAGATAGTTAATCGAGAAAAGGATAAATTTATTGTTAATGAAGTAACAGAAACAATAATAAATCAAAGTAAAAAAAATTTTAATGAATAATATTGAGTTATATACTAAAATGTTATAATCATCTTAACCCTTTTTGCATTTTAAATTACCTAAATATTACTTTTGTTTAAATATTTTAACAAATTGAATCTATAAGAACATGGCATTTATTTGTAAAAATACTAGATGTGCAATCAATTTTTCCTTTAAAATTTGTTTTCAAATATTTTTGTAATACTCTTATATTTGGAGATATTAATTGTTTTTGTTTCTCTATTGAGATAATACTTTTCTTTTTTTTTGCTAATTTATTTCCATGTAATCTTTTGATTAATTCTTCAGATAATGGAGATTTAATAGGTGTATATGTAAATTCACTTTCATCTTTTAGATTCATATAATAGTCTAAAATCCACATTAAACCAACTAGATATGTTTCAATATCTTTTTTTGATATTGATTTCATTTTATAATAATTTTTTTTATTAATATTGTTTTCATAAAAATTATCAGTTCTATTAAAAATTTTATAAAAATTATCTAATTTATATTCTATTTTGTATAATAGTTGATCTCTAAAATTTAAATGTTCTATTTTTCTTTTATGATATTTATTATTTTTACTTAAAAAATCATATTGTGTAATTTCACGATAAAACCATCTATCATTAAATTTATTAGTTAAAAAAATTTCATTTAATTTATCTGAATCTTCTTTAATATTTATTAGGAAAATAAATAATTTATCTAATAATTGTTTATCATTATCAAATAAAATATTATTAGTAAATAAATGATAATCCATTGTTTGTATAATTTTATATTTTAAAAATCCAAACGGAAATTTTACATTATTAGTTAATTTTATTCTTAAATATATAGTTGATTTTTTAAAATTTTTAATCGTTAATTCTTTTAAATTTTTAATTAAATTTTTAATATCAAAATTAAAATGATTCATCATATTTTTAGTAAAATTAAAATATTTATATTCATATTGATTTCGTTGGAGTAACATATTTTCCTGCTCATTTAATAATTCTAAGAAAGTTACAAAATTTCTATTATTCAAGACATATGTTTGATCCTTATTTAAAATATGACCATTTTCTTTAAGATTAAAATTATAAATTTCTAGAAAAAGCTTAATATCAGTATTTACTCTCAAACATTCGTGTTTTGGTAAAAAATCATTACCAAATAGAGAAAATAAAAAAATAATATCTTTAATTACTAATGATTTATCAAATCGTTTGACATCTAAATAATCTAAAATATAATGATGAAATTCTTTTATATCTGCATAATTATAATAATATTTTATCTTTTTTTCTATTATTGTCTTATTATTATCATTTCTTAATAAAATATATTTTGAATTTTTTATATCAAGTAATCCTAAAAGTAGGACCATATCTGAGTCTGGACTATAGATTACACTGTTTTTAATTTTATTTTTAATTATATATTTTATTATTTTCATTTCCCCTTCACCTTTCTCAAAATGTGAGGATATTTCATAATTATTATTATATTCACTTTGTGAATTTTTTAGTTCATCTACCATTTTATTCATAAAAAGAGAATACGGTGATATATTATCTTTAGACCAAGTGAATGATTTACTTTGAGGATCAATTTTATCTACTAACATTTCAACAATTTTTGAAATATACCTTCTATTTTTTTGTTCATTTATTTTAGGTAAACTGGGTACACCATCAATAGCTATATAAATAAAAGTAGATTTAGTAAGTTTTTGTAAATGATTTATATATTCTTTAATTCTATTTATTAATTCATTTTCAAAAATATCAGTTTGATTAAATAATTTCTGTTTGAGTAATATAGAAGATTGATTATGAATAATACTATTCATATCAATAAATAAATTTTTTATATTAATATTATTTTGATAAGGATAAGTTAAATCGGTAAAAAATTTTTTATTATTATTTTTGTAAAGAGTTGAGAAAAATCTTTCAATACCCATAATTATAAATATATGATATTTTATATTTTACAATATAAGTATAATTCTTTAAATAAATTGTAAAAAAATACCCCAAAGAGCTTCTTGTCATGAAGAGCTTAAATAAAAAAAATTGATAAGGAGATAATTTATACTATAATAATGGAACCTAATTTAGATAGTTTAGTAAACTTTATGGCAAATGAACCATCCTCAAAACTTACTGGAACAAAAAGAGACCGTGATGATGAAGTTACAATGTTAGATTATAATAGCTTATCAATGAATGAAAAAAAAGAAGTTATTATTGCAGAACTGAATATGATCGTTTTAACTGAAATTACAAATTTTATTAAAACATTAGAAATTGATAAAAATAAGTATAGTTCTCGTCAAATTAATACATATATTCAGAATTTAATTTCTATGAAAGAAGCGCAGTGTTATATATTACATAAAGCTGAAACTGATTTTACTTTCAGGACAATGGTCTCTAAGGAAATGAAAGATGAATATACAAAAAAATCAACTATAGCTATGCTTAAAATTGGAATAGATATACTTAAAGATCTTAAACTTAATAATTATACTAAAGGGTTTAATATTAATACTTTTCTTAATGAAATGATGGAAGAACAGACTTTAATCTTTTTAAACTATTTATTGCCAGAAACAAAAAATAAAAAAGCTCGTTTTACGAAGACAATATCAGAAGATGAATTAAATAATGTTTTTTTTGATGAAAAAGATTATGATGAAGAGTATATTCCAGAACTTGGATATGAAGAAGAAGAAGAAGAAGAGTCTGAATATGAATCATCTGACGATGAAGTTGATGTAAAAGAATTACATAAAAAAAGAGATACAGTTATTAAAAAATCAGATGGTAAACAAATTAATAAAACATTTAGACAAGAATTAGAAAAAATGAATCAAACTAATTTAGATGTAATTGAAGAAACTCTTGAATATTATTGTAATATTGATGAAAAAAAACGTCGCCAATATCTTGATAAATTAAAAAATATTACTATTTTAAATAAAACAACTGAGCCATATATTATCTCACTATTAGATAAAAATATTGATAATAATACTAAGAGTCATATCATAAGTACTATTCATTCGAGTGCTAATTCTAGAGATAATAAATTAAAAAATTGGGTTAGAAACGTTATAAAATTACCTTTAGGTAAGAATATCGGAATGAATATGGCTGATTTAGATACATCTAGTAAAAAAAAAGATTTTCTAGTTCAACTCAAACATAAAATGGATTCTGCTGTTTTTGGACACAATGATGCTAAACGGCACATTGTCCAAGTTATGGCTCAAAATATAACTAACCCTAAAAGCAAGGGTAGTGTAATGGGTCTATGGGGGCCTCCTGGTAATGGAAAAACATCTCTTATTAAAGAAGGTATTGCAAAAGCAATGGGTAGACCCTTTAATTTTATTAGTCTAGGGGGTGCAACAGATGCTTCCTTTATGGAAGGTCATGATTATACATATGAAGGATCAATGTATGGTAGAATTGTTTCTGCGTTAATTGATAGTAAATGCATGAATCCTATTATATATTTTGATGAATTAGATAAAATTTCTAAAACACCAAAGGGAGATGAAATTGTTAATCTTTTAGTACACCTAATTGACCCGGTTCAAAATTGTTTTTTCAAAGATAAATATTTTCATGGAATTAATTTTGATTTGTCACAATGTACTTTTATTTTTAGTTTTAACAATCCACATCTTGTTGATTCTATTTTAATGGATCGAATCACTCGAATAGAGACTAAATATCTAACTAGAAATCAAAAACTTCATATCGGATCTAATTATTTAACACCAAGTATTCTTAAAGAAATGAATATACCGATAGAAAATATTAATTTCTCAAAGAAATTAGTTGAAAAATTAATTGATGAATATACGCGCGAGGGTGGAGTTAGAGGATTAAGAAAATTAATGTATCATCTTGTTAGAGAAGTAAATTTAGCAGAAATAACTGAAGATAAACTTAATAGCCAAATTGTAAAATATCCATTTAAACTTACAAAAGATAATACTATTAATATTTTAAAAGAATTTAGATCAGTTGAAAAAACAGAAGTCCATGATATGGATAAAGTTGGATTAATTAATGGTATGTGGGCAGGTAGTTTAGGATTAGGAGGTATATTACCAATTGAATGTATTTTTATTCCTTCTAAAATACCACTTAGTATTAAAGCTACTGGTAGTTTAGAAAAAGTAATTAAAGAAAGTACAGAAGTTGCATGTAGTGTTGCTTGGTCAAAGTTATCTACTAGACAAAAAAATAAACTTAATAAAAAATGGACTCAATTTTGTGAAGGTATTCATATTCATTGCCCAGAAGGAGCAGTACCTAAAGATGGACCGAGTGCAGGTACTGCTTTAACTATTGCTCTGTATAGTCTTTTTACAAATAAAACAATTCCTTATAATATTGCTATTACTGGTGAAATTAATCTTCAAGGAGATGTAATGACAATTGGTGGATTAGAAGAAAAATTACAAGGAGCCAAGAAAGCAGGAGTTGTTAAAGCTTATATTCCAAGAGGAAATGAAAAAGACCTTTATAAGATTAGACAACGGGTACCTACACTATTTAATAATTTTGATGTTGAAATTGTTGATCATGTTGATGATGTAATGAACAATGTATTTAGAAAATGTTAGATAGTTTCACTTTGTGATTATTCACAAAATAAATAATTTTATTTTAAAATATAAATTATATTAATATGAATTACAATTACATTAATATTGTGTGGATAGAAAGAGGTATTATTCTAAACATTATTGAATATATAATTGATAGTTATGGTTTATTCATCAACAAAAATATAATAGTTGAAGATAAACGATATCGAAGAATATTAAAGAATATTTTTCCTAGACTGTCATTTTCAAAATATGAAGAACATAAATCAAATAATTTTTATTTTAATATTAGACGTATTATAAAAAATCAGGATGTGGTTATTGATTATATAAATAATTATGATAAATATATTTATGGTGAAAATATAGAATTAATACCATACTATGATATTAATGATATGATAATTATATATAATGTATCTAGTATGAAAAGTGGGGCACAATATTATAAAAATTTATTTTTTAATTTTACTATGAAAAATAGAGGTAACTATCACTTTGGAAGTTGGGATCATTATAGAGAAAAACAAATTTTAATGAAATATCAAAAAAAATTTAAAGTACAATGGAATCAAGTATTTTATCTTATTAATAGACAATTTAAAAAATATAACAATCCACAATATATAAATATAATTCCTACTATACAACACTCTCAAAATGAAAAAAAACCATCATCTCAAAATGAAAAATATTTAGAAAAAATTTTAGAAAAAATAAATAAAATAAATAAAATTATCTAATTAATTATATATAATATGACAACTCAGTTTCAAGGGAAAGCAAAAGAAATTATGGATGCATTGACAATTACAGAAAGTAAAGTACAAGAAATAAAAAGTAAATTAAAGGAACAGTCGGATAATCTACAGCAACAAATAATAACTTTAAATAAAGAAAAAGATGAGTTAACTGAACAAATAACTAAACTTAATAGAACATCTGATCAAAACAATCAGAATATATCAGGATTAACAAAACAATTAGAAAATGTTAGTCAAAAATTAAGTAAAAAAGAAGAAGAGCAGAATTCAATACTAGAAAAAATAAACAAAATTAATGAATCATTACAAGATGATAATGACGACGAAGATGACGAAGATAATGTTGTTGTAAATCCGGTTGAAAGAAAATACTTAAAATATAAGTCAAAATATATAAATTTAAAAAAAAAAATAAATACATTTACTTTGTAAAAATATTATATAATTATATCTATAATTATATAATATGTCAGATATACAATCTGGTGATTTTTTTAAATCATATAGATTAAATACAACTAGAGAAATTCTAAATGATGAGTTTAATAAATTTATGGAAAACTTAGATGATATAGTTCGACAAAGTAGTGCAGCTATAGATGTATCTTCTATAAGAAGTGAATTACAATCTAAATTAGAAAATGCAGTAAAATTTATTCAAGATAATATTGCTATAAATAATTCAGTAAATTTATTTGATCCAAGTAAACTATATTTAGAATTATTTAATGCAATAGAAAAACATCCTGAAATAATACCTTCTATAAAATTAGATAGAACAAAATCTCTTAATTTAATTTTTATACAAATATTAGATAAATTAAAAGATAGAATAAAAGGATATATAACTGATACTGGATTAAAACTATTAGGATTAGTATATGATAATGATTTATTAAGAGATTTTTTTGAAGAAATTACAATTGATAAAAGTATTGATTTAGATAAAAATTTTAGTATATTTAAACAAAATATTTTTAATGTATTTTTAATACAAATTGATGATAGTAAAAAATTAATTGAAAGTAATTTTAGTAGTGAATTATTTAAAGAATTTAATTATGAAGCAACGAAAACTTTATTAAATTTTAATTTAACAAAAAAAAAATCTGTATATAATCTAATTTCATTTTCATTTTTCGATATATTTTATAGATGGGTGAAAGAAAATGGAGATATAACAATATTTTTCAGTAATAATGATAATTTAGTGTTTATTTATAAAAATTTAAGCTTAATTTTTTTACAATTAGTAAATAATCAAAAATTTATTTCAAAAATTAATTCGCAAAAAGATGCATTAAATAGAGCATATCTAAAATTTTATAATAAATATAAACAAGTTTATACTCATTTAAAAATTAGACAAGAACAACCTAATAAATTATATAATATTCAAGTTAGAGGAAAAAAAGTAATAGTTAAATCTACAAAAAAATCTACAAATGTAGATCATATTTTTGGTAATTTTGATAATATATTTGATAAAAGCTTATCTAACCAAGAAATAACTAGACGTTTAACTTCAGATGATGTTAATATAATTAACCAACTAAAAGAAAATTCAGTATGTATAATTGGATTGGGTCAATCTGGAAGTGGAAAAACTTCAACTTTAATTCAATTAAAATTAGAGAATAGAATTGAAAATGGGATTTTATTAAATATATTAGATAAAATTAAGCTTGTGGATGAATTAAGTTTTAGTAAATTAATTGTTTCTGTAACTGAATTAAAATTAAGTGAATCTGGTTATGAAGAAATTAAAAATAAATCTAGTTTTTTAGAAAATAAATCGAAATATATTTTAAAAGATAAAAAACCTTCTGTAGAATTAGGACCAACTGAATTAGAAGCATTAGGTGAATATATAGTAAAACAATTAGATCAAGATAATAGAATACAATTACCAACATCAAATAATATTCAAAGTTCACGAAGTCATATTGTTATAAAAATTAAATTTGTAGATAGTATATTAAAACCTTTATATATTTGTGATTTAGCTGGTGTTGAAAATGAATTTAATTGTAATAATATTAATGAAATATATAGAAATCTAATAGCTCTTAAACAAACAAAATTAGAATTAGATGGATATTTTAAAAAATGGCAAATAATATATATAAAAAAGTTTATCTTAGAAGGTCAAGACGGAGATTTTAATATTGAGAGTAGTAACAACGATTTTATAATAAAAAGATTTTTTATTAAAGCATCTAAATATGGTGACAGATCACAAAATTATAATATACATAACTATCTTAAAACATTTAATCAATTATTAAATGAATTATTTCATAATAGTATTCCTTCCAATGTTAATAATATGTTTAAAGATTTTTTATCAAAATTACAAAATTATTGCAACGATAGACGAAAAGAAGGATATTTAATAAATACAACATTAAGCGAATTAAATAAAGATATTATAAAATTAGTTAAATTCGAAGGAGAAAAGAAACCATTTTTCTTCGATAATTTAATTGATGAAGGATGTAGAAATAATTATGGTGAAATTAATTATTTTAGATTAATGAGTAAAAATACATTACTAGACAATAATAATGGATCTATTATTAATATATTAGATGAAAATGATAGAAATAATTTAAAAATGCATATTTTAACAGTAGTTAATAATAATAAAAGTAATATTCAAAAAGTTAAATATAAATATAATTTAAATAAATTTAAATATTTAAAATTAAAAAATGAGAGATTGTCATCTGATAAATATATGCTTGTCGATTCATTAATTTCAAATAATTCACAAACTTTATTGGGTTCTATTGAAGTTATGGAACAATTGGGTAATTTTATGTTTAACTCTATTTCATGTATTAGAGATAATTCAGGCAATTATCATAGTAAATATCTTAAATATAAAAAAAAATATTTAAAATTAAAAAGATTTGTAAAAATTGAAAATATATAATAATAGGTGTTTCAACTAGTTTTATTTTATTAGAATGAGTTCTATAAATAGTTCTAAAAAATTCTCCCCGAAAATGGGGACTACAGATAGTAATCTGTATCTGAATAGTATTTTCACTAAGGTGTTGGAATGCGATTCAATTTCTGAATTGATTAAAATCATGAAGGAAGAGAAACTTGCACCTGTTAAGAATAAACGGACTGGTGTAATAAAAGTTTCTCCTGGAAGACATGTTCGTCGAATCACTTTTAATAGAGAGACGGTTAGTGTATTTCTTTCTCTAATCAATCGTGATCTTGCAATGATGTTATCATCAGATGATTATGATTATTATGTCGAAGAGTCTCATGCCGACCTTCTCTTTTATGAGGGTAATGAGAGAGGACATCATGATTTTCACACTGATGAAGTTCCTTTTAATTCACATTATCCAAAATATAGATACCACTCGCTGATTATTTGTCTTGATAGTAAGTTATCTGCACGAGATGATGGAGCGACTGTTGTAGAAGTAGATGGTAAGAATATAACATATCCTACGAATAGGAAAAACAATCGTTTACTCTTTTCATCAGAACAGAGACATTGTGTTTTACCAGTACGTTCTCGCAAAACAACTGATAAACATACATGGTATAGTGTAGAGAGAAACAACAGAGGGCGTATTGTTTATGTGCCATCTAATGGTGACTCTGATGAATATGTTCTAAAGCTCAAGTTTGATGTATGGATATGTGAAAAATATGCTGAGTCTGAGTCTGAGTCTGAGTCTGAGTCTGAATATGCATCTTACAAATATTCGGAAGTCGAATGTAACGGATACTTTAGTGAATAGTTTCGTATAAAATCGGTTGATTCTAAATCTACACCTTACGGATCAACTGATTGTAATAGATACAATGATAAATATATGATTATTTAAGAAATTATATATATATATATATATAATGGAATGTAGAATATGTTTAGAAGACGAGAATCAACATGATATGATATCTCCTTGTTTTTGCCGGGGCACTAGCAAATATATACATCGCGAATGTTTAAATAAATGGATTGAAAGTAATGTTAATGATGAAGCAAGTATAAAGTGCCAAGAATGTCATTTTGAATATAAAAAAGATACTAAAAAAATAGAGTGTGAAATATTTTTTAAATTTTTACAAACCTCTAAATTAATTTTTTTTATGACAAACCAGATATTGGCTTTCATAGGATATATTATATTAAATCAATTATATGATTTTACATATGAAACAAAAGAGGGTTTCCTTTATATAAATAACTATTTTTTAGCTGGATTATTTTTAAATTTAATTGAAACTATTATTATTATATTTTTATATTGTAGTATTAAAAATTGGAGAAATTTTCAAATTACTTTTTCTCAAGAAAAAAAAAAATCATTAACTTGTTTCCTTTTAGCAAGTTTAATATCTTTTCCTTTTGTTCCAACTATTTCTATTTCTATCAACTTTATAATTTTAGGAAAATTATTTTATTATTATTATGAAGGTTTAATGGAACTAAATAAATCAAGTAATTCAATTTTATCGATAGATGATGATAAAATTCAATTACTATATTCACAGCATTCACTTTGTGAATATAGTCAAGCTCAAAATAATACTCTTGAAATTATTTAAATAGATTCACAAAGTGAATAGATATATTTTAACCAACTCAATGTATAAGAAAAAATATTTAAATCTTCGCAAAAAATAAACAAAACTGTGTAATTTGTAAATATATTAATAAAGATACAATTATTATATAAAAGATTCGCAAGATGCATATACACGTGGTGAAAAACTGGATATTATTTTATTTAAATAATTAAATACAATAATATATAATGACAAAAATTATTGCATGGAATGTAAATGGTATTAGAAGTATGCTAAAAAAAGAAGACCTTTTTAAAATGATAAAAAAAGAAAAACCGGATATAATTTGTTTTGGTGAAACTAAAATATCATGTCCTTTTATTGATACACAACTAGCATTAAAAGAAAAAATAAAGGGTTATCCTTATAGATATTGGTCACCTTGTATGACACGCAAAGGATATAGTGGAACATCTATTTTTAGTAAGATTAAACCAATAAATAGTTATCTTGGAATGTTAGACAAAAATTATATGGATAATGGTGTTGATGTTGAAGGTCGTGTAATCACTTTAGAATTTAAAGATTATTTTTTAGTTCATGTTTATACTCCTAATAGTGGACAAGAGTTAAAAAGATTAGATTATCGAGTCAATACTTGGGATAAGGCTTTTAGAAAATACCTTAAAAGACTCAATAAAAAGAAGAATATTATTGTTTGTGGAGATCTCAATGTAGCCCGTAATGAAATAGACCTTGCTAATCCTAAAAATAATAGGAAGAATGCAGGATTTACAATTGAAGAAAGAGAATCGTTTGAAAAATTATTAAAAAGATGTAACTTGATTGACACTTTTAGACATATTAATGACGATATGATAAAGTATAGTTACTGGTCGTATAGATTTAGAGCTAGAACAAATAATAAAGGATGGAGAATTGATTATTTTCTAGTGAGTAAAAAAATGATTAAAAAAGTAAAAAAATCTGATATTATGATAACAATTATGGGAAGTGATCATGCGCCTGTTATTTTGGTAATTTAAAATTCATATATTTATCTATCATATAATATATGAATTTAAAAAATATCATAGAAACCTTTAATAAATACCATTATTTTGCTTACATTAATAACAAGATAGGTAAATTATCGAGTGATAATAGTAATACTGAAGCAAAAAATATAGCTTTCAGTAAATTAAGTAAATTAAATCAAAATAAAATGTTTGTTTATCGTATTAAATTATCAAAAACTTCCACCTTAAAATCTAGTCTAATTAATCTAGATAAAACTGGTCCTCTATATTTTGAAATTAGAGAATATATCTTTAAGAAAAATAAGAAAATTTATCCTAATAGTGATAATGCTGAAACAAATGTCTTTCTAAAGAAAAAATACCTAGTTTCTGGATTAAAAATGAAAGATTTTGTTAGTAATGTAAAAAAATTTATTAAAGGGAAATTAAGCCTAATACCTAGTAAAATCAATTATATTAAAAATTGATAGTGTTATAACATTCTCTATACATTCGCGTTACGCGAATCACTTTATAATAATACTACGTAAATTTATAAAAATTGATAGAGTGATAG
>MDSY01056939.1_pt1 | contig 27647 bp, 23 predicted proteins | sample 811131 | NCBI WGS metagenome assembly MDSY01 (sample SAMN05326643, study PRJNA326480) | marine metagenome | isolation source: seawater | place: Atlantic Ocean: South West | collected 2010
GCTATTCTATTATCCTTATTTAGTTTTTCTATTACTTGATCGTCTGCATAATAATTTCCATCATGATGTGCTACTGGCATAGACACAACTTTATTGACTAACTTTTTATTATTCCAACTATTTTCATGCTTAGATATTAAATAGGTATATTTACATATAAAATTCATCTTTTTATTTCTCATAAGCACACCTGGTAATAGCTCACATTCGGTAAGTATTTGAAATCCATTACAAATTCCTAGAACTGGTGTTCCATTTAGAGCTTTTGCTATTACTTCTCTCATAATTGGAGCACGAGATGCTATAGATCCAGATCTAAGATAATCTCCGTGAGAGAAGCCTCCAGGTAAAACTATTAAATTAGGGTTATCAAGAGATGTATCTTTGTGCCAAATCATTTTAGATACATGACCAGTAGTTTTCTTTATTGCTACAAAAATATCTCTATCACAATTAGATCCTGGAAATACAATGATATTTGGTTTCATAAATTATATCTTCTTAATTATCTGGCAGCACTTTAATTTTATAGTCTTCAATAACCATATTCGCTAAAAGTACTTTGCATATTTCTTCTGTTAACTTTTCTGCTTCTTCTTTATTTTTTGTATCAAGTTCTAAGTCAAAAAGTTTTCCTTGTCGTATCTTATTTATACCTGAGAAGCCTAAATTTTTTAGAGCCGCTTCCACAGCTTTACCTTGTGGATCAAGAACGCCTTCTTTAAGTGTAGTATGTACTTGTACTTTCATAATAAGCCTCTAATTAATTTTCCAAAATACCAAGTCTATTAGCAACTTCTTGATAAGCTTCTTTCATATCACCTAGATCTTGCCTAAATCTATCTTTGTCTAATTTCTTATTTGTATTATTATCCCAAAGTCTAAAATTATCTGGACTTAACTCGTCTGCTAGAATAATTTCTAAATCATCATTTTTATATATTCTTCCAAATTCTAGTTTAAAATCCACGAGCTTTATAGAAATACTTGAAAATATCCCTAATAAAAAATCATTTACTCTGAGAGACATATTAAAAATATCTTCTAATTCATTAGGAGTTGCCCAATCAAAGGCAGAAATGTGTTCTTCAGAAATTAAAGGATCATTTAGTTCATCAGATTTATAGTAGTATTCAACAATAGGTCTAGGAAGCAATTCTCCTTCTTTTAGACCAAATCTTTTACAAATTGATCCTGCAGCAATATTTCTAACAACTACTTCTATAGGAATTATATCTACTTTATGAACTAACTGTTCTCTCATATTTATACGTTTAATAAAATGAGTAGGAATTCCTATATCTTTAACTTTATCCATCAAAAATGATGAAATTCTATTATTTAAAACACCTTTACCATTAATTACTGCAAATTTTTTATTGTTAAAAGCCGTGGCATCATCTTTAAAATATTGAATTATAGTATTAGGTTGAGTTCCTTGATAAAGAATTTTAGCTTTACCTTCATATATTTTTTTTCTTTTATCTTTTGCCATGTGTGCCTTCAGTTAATAACTTAAATATATGTATTAAGTAATACAAGAACTATGTATTACTAACAAGTATTGATAGAATAAAAATTATTTTTATCTGGTGAAGAGTCGTTGAATAAAAATATAGTTTTTTCTTTATTCTCTGGAATTGCTACTATAGAAGAACATATAGTTCCGTAATTCTTTATATATTTATCACCAATATTTATAGCTGCTAAAGGTTTATCTTCAGGATGGATATCCCTAGATAAGAATTGTATCCATTCATCCCATTCAGCTATTTCAGGTTTTGGATCTTTAAGAGATTTATATTCTTTTTTATTATAATTATATCTATCTGAAAAGTTACTATTTATATCATGACTATCTAAAAAATGTTTTCCTTCGGGTATATTATGTATTTCTATTTTATCTTTACTATTACTTTTTATCCAATATGCTCTTTGATTATTAGCTAAAAATAAATTAAATGGTTTCCATTTTGAATTATTTATAGATTTTATATAGCTAAGTGCATCTTCAATTTTATTTTTATTTAAAACATCTATAACTATATTACCTCTACTTAATTTATTACTACTTGGTCCTAAACTATTTGATCTATTCAGTATTGTTGCAACTAAACCAGATTCATTTATTCCAAGCCAACTTCCTCCCGCAGTTAAATCTTTGCCAGCTATTACATTAGGAGCATCTGGCCAATGTTTACCTGGAGATAACCAAGGCCTGTCGATCATTTCATCTCTATTTCCTGCAATAATTAACGGCCATTTATCTTTTGGCCTAAAGAGTATTAATAAAGTGCACATTAATTTTTAAACTTTATTTATTTTTAAAAACTTTATCAAAAATATAAGGAATATTTTTTGTATGTTTTTTCAAATCAAAAAGTGTATCTATTTCATTTTTATTTAGATATTTACTTACATTTTTATCATTTATTAAAAGTGTTTTAAAATCAGTCTTATTATTCCATACATCCATTGCAGATTTTTGAACTACTCTATACGCATCTTCTCTACTCATACCTGCTTGCGTTAAAGCAAGTAATACGCCTTGGCTAAAATGTAATCCTCCAAGTTGATTTAGATTTTTTTTCATATTATTTGGATATAAAACTAAGTTTTCTATAACACCAGCTAAGCGATTAATGGCAAAGTCTAATGTTACAGTTGCATCAGGCGCAATGACTCTCTCAACTGATGAATGAGAAATATCTCTTTCATGCCATAGAGCTACATTCTCTTGCGCAGGCATTACTGCTGATCTTACTAACCTAGCTAATCCAGTTATATTTTCAGTTAATACTGGATTTCTTTTATGCGGCATTGCAGAACTTCCTTTTTGTCCATCACTGAATTTTTCTTCAGCTTCTCTAACTTCTGTTCTTTGTAAATGTCTTATCTCTATTGAAACTCTTTCTAGGCAACTTGCTATAACTCCTAAAACTGAAAAATACATAGCATGTCTATCTCTTGGTGATATTTGTGTAGAAATAGTTTCAGGCCTTAATTTCATTTTTTTTGCAACATACTGCTCAACTTTTGGATCAATATTGGCAAAAGTACCCACTGCACCTGAAATTTTACATGTAGCAATATCTTTACAGGCAAAATCTAGTCTTTCTTTGCACCTATTAAATTCAGCGTAGGCATAAGCAAATTTTAGTCCCATAGTAGTTGGTTCAGCATGAATGCCATGACTTCTTCCAATACAAACCATTTCTTTACTAGATAAGGCTCTTTTTTTTAGAGCTTTTAATAATCTTGCTATACCTTTATCAAGTATTTTACTTGCTTGCATTAATTGAACATTTAAACAAGTATCCAGAACATCAGAAGATGTCATACCTTGATGAATAAATCTAGCTTTTGGACCCACATGTTCAGCTACATTTGTAAGAAATGCTATTACATCGTGTTTTACTTCTTTTTCAATAGCATCAATCTTGTCTATTTCAAATTTCCCTTTTTTATCGATTTGCTTTGCTACACCTTTTGGAATAACTCCTAATTTTTCCTGTGCTTCACAGGCATATTTTTCAATATCTAGCCATATTTGGAATCTAGAAGTTGTATTCCAAATTTTTGTCATTTCAGGTCTACTATATCTTGGAATCATATTTATACCTTAAAATTTATTAGTATTTATTAGAATTATATATAATGATATTAATACTACAAATATATAATAATATTTGTAGTATAATTATTTAAAATATTTAAGGTTTATTTATGCTTATTGATGGAATATCAAGACAATCTATAGAATCTAATAATAATTATAAGGTAAAAATTATTGATCAAACATTATTACCTCATGAATTAAAATATATAACTTTAAATAGTTTTAGTGATTGTTGTAAAGCTATAAAGGATATGTGGGTTAGGGGAGCGCCATTAATAGGTGTTACTGCATCATACGGTATGTTTTTTGCGGCATATGAAAACCCAAGCAAAAGAAATTTAAATGAAGCTTTTAAAAAGTTAATTGCTACTAGACCTACTGCAGTTGATTTAAAATGGGCATTAGAAAATATTATAAAATTAATTGAGAACGCACCTACTAAAGAAAAAGCTGATTTAATATGGGATTTTGCGAGTAAATTGGAGAAAAAATCTATAGAACAATGTTCACGTATAGGTGATTATGGATTAGAAATTATTGAGTCTCATATCAAAAATGATAAAACTATAAATATTTTAACACATTGTAATGCTGGATGGTTAGCCTGTGTAGATTGGGGTACAGCTTTAGCACCAATATATAAAGCATATAATAAAGGAATAGATGTTCATGTTTGGGTTGATGAGACAAGACCTAGATCTCAAGGAGCAGCTTTAACGACTTGGGAGCTTAGTAAGCATGGAGTGAATAATACATTAATTGTTGATAACGCTGGCGGCCATCTAATGCAAAATGGTAAAGTTGATATGTGTATAGTTGGGTCAGATAGAACTACATCAAGTGGGGATGTATGTAATAAAATAGGTACTTATATGAAAGCATTATGTGCGTATGATAATAATATTCCTTTTTATGTTGCTTTACCTGAATCAACTATAGATTTTAATTTAACATCGGGAGTAAATAAAATTGAAATTGAAGAAAGGGCTCACGAGGAAGTTACTTTAGTAAGAGGGATAAATGAATTAGGAAAAATTAGTAATGTTAAAATAACACCTAATTTTGTAAAAAGTCATAATCCTGGTTTTGATGTTACTCCAGCTAGATTAGTTACTAAGTTAATTACTGATAAAGGTATATGTAAGGCCTCTAGAGATGGTATAAGAAAATTGTTTAAATGATTAAATTAAAAAAAGAAATTATTAAATTTGCTCAAAAGCTTAATGAAACAAAATTATCTCCTCTGAGATCAGGTAATTTATCTATAAGAGTTAAATTAAAAAATAAGATTGACGGTTTTTTAATTACTCCATCAGGTATAAAGTACGAAGAGCTTTCAACAAAAGATATCGTCTTTGTATCGTTAGAAGGAGAATATAATAAAAAAGGATTAGAACCATCATCAGAATGGAGATTTCACCAAGATATTTATATTAATAAAAAGTGTTGTAAAGCAATTGTACATTCACATTCATTGAACGCTACAGCATTATCTACTCATAGAGTTAAGATTCCAGCGTTTAATTATATGGTTGCAATTGCAGGAGGTATTGATATTAAATGCGCAGAATATGCAACCTTTGGAACTAGACAATTATCTAATAATATTATTAAGGCATTAAAAGATAGAACAGCTTGTTTAATTGCAAACCATGGGCAAATTACATATGGTAGTTCATTAGATGAAGCCTTTGAACTCGCTGAAGAAATAGAAAATATTTCTAAACAATATATATTAGCTAGACAGTTAGGGAACCCAAAAATTTTATCTTTAAATCAAATGGAAAAAGTTTTAAATAAATTTAAGAATTATAAAAAGTAAATTATTTGATATAGGAGTATGCAATGCGAACTTGGCAATTAAATGGTTATAGTATTAAAGAACTAAATATTGAAGATAGACCAGTTCCTAAAATAAATAATAAGAATGACGTACTTATAAAAATGCAATCTGCTAGCTTAAATTTTAGAGATTTAATTATGATTGATGGTGGTTATGGACCTACAGGAGGAAATATTCCATTTGTTCCAATATCAGATGGTGCAGGTGTAGTTACTGAAATTGGAGATTCAGTTTCTAAATTTAGCAAAGGTGATATTGTAACAATACCTTTTTTCAAAGATTGGGATTCAGGTGATATAAAACAAAATACCTATTTAAGCGCTCTTGGTGGTTTAGAAAATGGAGTGATGCAAGAATATATAGTGTATTCAGAAAATAAAATAGTTAAGTCACCAAATAAATGGAGTTGTAATGAATCATCAACTCTACCTTGTGCTGCTTTAACAGCATGGCGAACAATAGTTACTGAAGGAAAAGTAAACAACAAGTCTATCGTTCTAGTACAAGGGTTAGGAGGAGTATCAATTTTTGCTATTCAGATAGCTAAATTATTTAATGCTCAGGTAATAGCGACTACTTCTAGTGATGAAAGAGTAAACTTAGCTAAAAAGTTTGGAGCTGATTATGTAATTAATTATAATAAAGATAAAGAATGGTGGAAAAAAGTCCAAGATATTACTGATAGAAAAGGTGTTGATATAGTTGTTGAAGTAGGAGGGGGGGGAACGTTAGAGCAATCAATTAAGTCCTCAAAAGTTGGCGCAGTAATTGGTATTATTGGAGTTTTATCCGGAGGTAATGCCAATTTACCGATAGGAAGAGTAATTTATAAGGCTTCTAGATTGATTGGTATAACTTGTGGTAATCAAGAAGAATTAATTAGTATGGTTGATAAATTTAATGAGTCTAATGTAAGGCCAATTATTGACTCAACTTTTTCATTTGAAAATTTACCTGAAGCGTTGAAATATATGAAGACGGGAAAACATTTAGGCAAAATAGTCATAGATTTTGATATGGTATAATAATGGTAGAGATTTTAATTATTGAAGATGATCAAGTTTGGATTGATATTTTATTAGATGAATTAGAAAATAGTATAACTAATTCTTCTGTAAAAAGTATCTTATATAAAAATCAAGATTATGATTATTTTTTAGAGAAGGTTACACAAATTAAGCCAAGTTTAGTTATCTTTGATGTTAATATGGGAGGTAACCCTCAAGAAGGAATAAAGTTAGCTAAGTATATTAAGAAAAAATACCCAAATTTAGTCTTTGTTTTTTTAACATCACAAAAAAGTGTAGATCCATTAATTTTAGATAATGCAGCATCTGTAGGTGCAGAAACAGTATATGATAAAAATGATTTCGTTAATGACATTGAGGTATTAGGAAAGTTTATAAAGAATTCTTTAAATAAAAGTAATGATTTAGTTGATATAATTAAGGAACCTCCTTTGGAGATTGATTATAAAGCAAGGTCTATCAAATTACATAATATAGAAATAGATTTTACAAGAATGGAATTTGAAATTCTTTCGCATTTAATAAAAAATAAGAATCAAGTTTTTTCTAAATTTCAATTATATGATCATTCTACTAATGATACCGTTCATGAAAATACATTTGAAAATACAATAGTTAGTCATATAAAAGCTATAAGAGATAAATTTAAAAAAATTGATAAAAACTTTAATCCAATAAAAACTGTCCAGTCAATTGGTTATAAATATGATTATAAGTATGATAATTAATTTTTGTTGTCATTTAAAAATATCTCTACTCTTCTGTTTATTTTTTCTCTAACGCCATCTGCAGTAACGATTTTAGGTCTACTTTCTCCATAATAATAACTTGTAATATTTTTATTATCTATTCCTAGGCTTATGAGGTATTTTTCTACTTCATTAGAACGTAATTTAGATAATAAAATATTATATTCATCTGTTCCAGATCTATCTGTATGACCTACTACTTCAATTATAAAGTTATTTGTAATATTATAAGTATTTTTAATATCTTTTAGAGTGATTTTAGTTTCATTATTTAATTTATAAATATTGTGAGCAAAATATATTTCAAATTTTAATTTTTTTTCTACATCATCAATTTTTTTAATTTCTTTTATATTTTTAGCTTCCTCTATATCATTTTCTTTATTTTTATTAGATTTTATAGAGTTAACCTTTTCAACTACATCCGTATTATGATTAATATCATTTGCTAGTGTTATCAAGCCAGTATTCATCATATCGTAACATTTTTTTATGTGTTCTGTTTGCCATCCTTCTTCTAACTGCTCTAACCAACAATCAAAACCTAACTGAGTTCTAGCACTCAATTTTGGAAATAGAGCCGCTCTTTCAGTATTTAGGGTAAAAATTAATTCTTTTCTTTTGTTATTAACAATTTCAATATATTCATCATCAATATCCCAGTTATTGATTAATTCAGGAGAAGTATCTATATTTTTTCTTGCATTAATCCCTTTTTTTGCAAAATATGAAGCATCCATTTCATCATGCATTTCATTCATTTCATAAAGTGCAAATTCCAAATAAGACTCTGAGAGTGCTTGTGCAAACTCATTATTAGACTTAGGCGTTGATTTAAGTTCTTCAATATCGAAGTATGCACAACCATTGCCTATTAAAATAACTAAAAATAATAAATAAAAGTGACATTTTTTTTCTAAATAATTTAACATATTTCTTCCTCTGTAATTAATTGTTAAAATATAATAATTATTTATATAGATATACTTTTTTATTTATGAAGATTTTATGAAGAAATTTTAGGTTAGACATGAATATTGCACAAATAAAGGTTTGGTTAATATTACTATTATCAACTTTTATATTATTAATTGGTATAGTTTTTTCAATATTTTTGAGTTCTTTATATTTAAGTCCACTAGGCCAAAATTATGCTAAAAAAGAATTAAATAAAGTAAATAAAATTGTAGAAAATGATTATTCAATCTTGAAAGAGGTTTTTAAAGATTTTACAATTTCAAATGAAGAAAAAATAGTAATAGATAATTTGAATATTGTAAAAAATAATTCTGGTAATATAAAATTTATTATCCAAGAAAGAGATAGAAAAGTACTTTATAATAAAGGCATAATTAATAATTTTACTGATAAACCTAGTAATAATTTAATATCGATAGGTAAATTCAGCATTGATTTTGCAGCGTTTTTTAAAAAAGTTTTTTTTTATAAAGTAAAAAATGATTGTAACGATTATTTTCGTAACCCGTATACAGTATTTCAAGATAAAATTGAAGTTTATGAAATACAATGTTCTTTTAATTTAAATAAAAGTATGATGAGAATATATAAAGGTGGAGACCTTAATAGTTCATATATTATTGCTAAAAGTATACCTATATATATAGATAATAAAGTAGGTGTAGTTATTTATCTTTCATCAGATGCTAGGAATTTAGAGGAGGATTTAGGGATTATTCTTTTATCAATATTAACACCAGTTATATTTAGTATTTTTTTAGTCTCTTTCTTTATAATATATTTACAAAGATATTTGAGATTAAAAATTAATAGTAATTGGATTAATGCAAAAAATATTGCTCATAATTTAAAGAATAAGACTAATGCTATAAAATTTTATAATTCTAAAAATTTTGATAATATTAAAATGTATAGAAATAATTCTATAAAAATTAACAATATAATTTCTAATTTAGATGATTTTATAGAGACATCATTAAACACGGCTCGGAATGATCATTATGAAACTGGAGATCACGATAGAAAAGATTTCACTGATTTTTTTACAATAATTGATTTATTACAAAATTTATATCCTTCTAAGAATATTGATTTAAATCTAAATATTGATAGAAAAAAGAAATATGTGATTAAAGGAGAAAAAAATAAAATAATTGAAGCAATTTCTGCCTCTATTGATAATAGCTTGTATTGGAATATATTAGATAACAAAATAATAATAAGTGTAAATATCAATAATAATTTTTTAGAACTTATAGTAAGAGACCGTGGACCAGGTATTAGTAATAAAGATAAAAAAAATATTTTTTTAAAGGAATATAGTAAATCAGGTGGTAATGGAATTGGCTTGTATCTTGCAAAAAATATTGTAGTTTCATATGGTGGCAGCCTTTATCCTTTAGACAGAAAAGGCGGAGGACTAGATATGGTATATAAATTTAAACTTATAAATTAAATATTTATATATAACTTAGATAAGATATGACTAATGATTAAATTAAAAAGAAATATTATTTTATTTTCAGTATCAGTTTTTCTATTAATAAGCTGTACTTCTTCTCAATATATTGAGCCCAAGCAACTTGACGCTGAAACTTCAGCTAAATCAATTCTTTCTAATAATATTAATGATCAAAAATTAATAGCTTATTTAAGTAGGTATAATTTAATTATTCCAGATAAAGATGATTATTGGAATTCTGACTTATTAGTAATGATTGCTTTGTTTAATAATAAAAATTTAGAAATGAAGAGGGCTGAGTATGGTTTAGTGGCAGCTGATATACAAGTAATAACTGCTGGTTTTAAAAATAATATTTTAAATCCTACAACGGAATATCATACTAAGGGTAAACCATTTACCATTGGTTTGAGCTTAGAAGTTCCTACAAACAATATTTCCATTAAAAAAATTAAGCTGGATTTAATAAAAATTAAGACTTTAACTAAGGCGTTAGAAATAATTTTACCAGCATGGGAAATTCGTACTAATGTTATGAAGTCTATTGCAAAAATATTAAAATATGAAGAAGAGTACATTTTAGAAAACAATATAACTAATAAAATGGACAAAAATTTGAACATTATGAATGGGTTATATGAGCAGGGATTAATTTCTTCAATTTTATTAAATAATTATAAGAAAGAGTTAGAAGAAAGAATTAGTAATTTAAAGATTATTAAATCTAAAATTAAAGCTTCTAGAATAAACCTATCTAGTAATTTAAACTTACCAATAGATTTAATAATGAGTATGAAAATTGCATTAGAAGACAGTAAAACTGCAACAATAGAAGAGTTAGAATCTACATTAGAGGAAAAATTAAATTTTGCCTTGGTTAGCAGAGGAGATGTTTTGACTGCTTTATCTAAATATGCTGAGTCTGAGTCTGAGTTAAGATTATTAGTTGCAGAAGAAAATAATATAATACAATCTTTATCACCAGCGATCCTTTGGGATCAAACTGATCTAATATTTAATTTAACTGGTGCTTTATTATTGAAAAATGAAGAAATTACGGATGCTAAAATGAATAAGGCAATTTTAAAAAGAGATTTATATAAAGCAAGCTTTGAAGCAACTCAAAGTATGATACTTCAAGAAGTATATAATTCATTTTCTAAAATGTTAATTGTAAATGCTGAGTATTATGCGGGTTTATCTTTGCTGCAGAATTCTAAATTAAATTTAGAAATAATAATAAATAGAAGGAAAAAAGGCGATGTAAGTAATCTTGATGTTTTACAAGCAGAATTATTAACTTTACAAAGAGAAAAATTATTATCTGATGTTAAATATAATAGGTTATTTTCTTTTTTAGATTTTGAAAACAGTCTGGGTCATAGTTACAATAATAAAGATTATCTTCCTAAAGATGCTTATTATCCTATAGATTATTTTACAAATTCATATAAAGGTAATTTGCAATGAAAAAAATAATATATGTAATGATAGGAGTTTTAATTGGTTTACTAGTTTCTTTGCTATTATTCCAACCAAGGCTTGATTATTTTTTGGATGATGAGAGTGAATTAATAGATAATGAGATGAAGATTTATGACGATGATGATGACGATGATGACGATGATGATTATGAAATTAATAGAGTAGAGTACTATAAAGATAAATTAGTTATAAAATTATCTGATGATGAAATTAAAGATGCTGGAATTATTGTTTCTAAATTAACACAAGATAAAATTACATTAGAAGAAGAAATAAACGCTATATCTATAGGTTATAAAAACTTATTAGATGTAGTTAGTAAATACGACGTTTTGAATTTACAGCTTAGTAAGAGCAAAATTAACAAAACACATAATGAAAGAATATATTTGAGATTGAAATCTCTTTATGATGAGCAGGGTAGTATTGCTCTTAAAGATTTGGAGGAAGTAGAGTTTAAAATTGAATCAATTAAAGCTGATATGAATTCAATACAAAAAGATATGGATTTTCTTATTAGTGAAATAAAATTAGAATACGGCAGTATATTAGTGAATGATGTTCTTAGTGAAAGAAAGATTTTTACTTCTTTAATAAATAATTCTTCTTCTTTATTAATCATAGAAAATGTTAATTTAACTAATAAAAATAGAAATTATAAATTTAAAAATGAAGAATTAATTTTTCTTAACCCTTATAATGGGAATTCAAATTTAAGAGGTAATGTAGGTATATTTTTATTACAAAATATAAAAATTTCATCAAATAGCAAGCTAACTGTTTTACTGGAAAATGAAGACTTGATTGACGGTTATTTTATTCCAGAAAGTGCTTTACTCTATCACGGTGGAAAAGTATGGGCATATTTTAGAGAAAATAATGAAATTTTTTATAAGGAGGAGATAACTAATTTTTATACTATAGATAATAATAAAGTTTTTAGCACTAATTCCTTATTAAATTTGAATATTGTAGTATCTGGAGCTCAAATATTATTAGCTGAGGAATTTCGCTCGCAAATTATGCAAGAAGATGATGATTAGAATTTATAATGTTTTATTCAATAATTAGATTATCCATATATAAACCTTTAATAACCATTTCCTTTGTTTTATTAATTTCTCTTTTTTGTTCTTGGAAATTATTTCAAACGTCTTTAGATATTTTTCCTGAGTTTTCGCCTAAATTGGTTGTTATTCAAACTGAATCTCAAGGTCTATCAGCTGAGCAGGTTGAGAATAACGTAACAAGACCGCTTGAGTCCTATTTGGCAGCTATACCTAATATGGATTATTTGAGATCTGAATCTATTGCAGGTCTATCTGTAATAACCTTAACTTTTAAAGAAAATTCAGATCATAATGTTAATAGACAACTAGTATTGGAAAAACTTAATGGTGTTAAAAATATACTCCCATCTAATGCAAATACTCCTTTAATGATGCCTTTAGCTTCTTCAGCTGCTACAATTATGACTATCGGTTTTACTTCTGAAGAAAAAAATTTATTAGATTTAAGAACTTTTGTAGATCAACATATTTCACCCGCTTTATTATCTTTAAATGGTGTAGCTGATGTAAATGTCTTTGGGGGTTACGAGAGGCAATTAAGTATAATATTAGATAAAGATAAACTTCTGAAATATTTTATTAGCCTTGAAAGCATTATTGATCATATCAAAGCATCTAACTTAATTGTATCTGGTTCAATTCAAACACCTAATCAGGAATTACAAATTGTCTCAAACAATGTAATACCTATTGAGAAAATTAGAGAAATAAATCTCTTAAATGATAATGGCCAATATTTTAAGTTAAAGGATATAGCAACTATAAAATTTACTGCTGCAAAACAAATTAGTAAAGCTAGTATTGAAGCTACAGATGGCATTGTTCTAATGATCATTGGACAGTTAAATGCTGACACTGTTGCTATAACAAAATCTATAGATCAATCTTTAAGTAAACTTAAAGCTTTAATTAGAAGTAATAAAATTGAATTGCATGATCAAATTTTTAGGCCTGCTAATTATATTTTAAAAAGCTTAGAAAGTATTTTAGATCATTTAGTTCTAGGTGGATGTTTAGTATTAATTGTACTTGTCATTTTTATGTTTAATCTTAAAGCTGCATTAATTTCAGCTTTATCAATACCTATTTCACTTCTATTAGCATCTATTTTAACATTAAGTACTGGTACAAGTTTAAATATAATGGTTATAGCTGGCTTAGCTATAGCACTAGGTGAAGTTGTTGACGATGCTATTATAGATGTTGAAAATATACTTAGACGATTAAGAGAAAATGCTAAGTTAAAAAATCCACTAAATACTCTAAGAGTTATCTATAAAGCGTCATTAGAAGTTAGAGGTTCTGTTATTTATGCCTCATTAATAGTAATGCTAGTATTTGTGCCTTTACTTTTATTATCTGGATTAGTTGGTAGAATGTTTGCTCCATTAGGTATAGCTTATATACTAGCAATTTTTTCATCCTTAATTTCTGCACTGACATTGACACCAGCTCTATCAAGCATAAGTTTTAGAAAATATACAGAAACAAAAGAGCCGTTTGTAATAAATTTAATATCCCCTCTTTATAAGAAAATATTAACTTATATTACATCATTCCCTAAGTTATATTCTATTATTGCACTCTTACTATGTTCTTCAGGAATCATTTTAGCACCTAAATTGAATTTTGGTTTTTTACCAGACTTAAGGGAAGGGCATTTTATGATTCATACATCTTCGATTACAGGCACTTCCTTGGCTGAAACAATGAGAATTGGAGATAATATTAGCAGTAAAGTTTTGCAGATAGAAGGTGTTAAAACTATATCACAGTGGGCGGGAAGGGCAGAAAGAGGAGCGGATACATTTGGAAGCCATTATTCAGAATTTGAGGTTGAATTATATGATTTGACTGGAGAAAAAGAGCAGATAGTACATGATAAGATTAGAGAGGTATTAATTAATACACCAGGAATATCTTTTGAACTAAACTCTTTTTTAGTTGAAAGAGTAGATGAAACTTCTTCAGGTTTTACTTCACCGATTGTAATTCAAATTTTTGGTAATAGTTTAGTTAATATAGATATTGTTAGTAATAAACTACATCAAGGTTTATTAGAAAGTAATTTGCTGAGAGATGTTCAATTAAAGTCTGTACTTGATAAACCACAAATTAATATTGAATTTAACAATAAATTATTAGCTAAAAATAATATTTCACTTAATCAAGCTAAATTATTTATTAATACTGCGATAGATGGATTTATAATTGATAACTATTATGAAGATGTTTTACTTATACCTGTAGTACTTTTGTATAAAGATAAAAATCAAATAGAAAGTATTGATTATATAAAAAACTTGGTTTTGTTTAATAAGCTTGGTCAGCCAATAAAATTAAAAGATATTTCTGAAATATCTATAACGAAAGGACGCTATAATATTCTTCATGATTCTGGAAGAAAAGTGCAAATTATAACTTTAAAACCATTAGGGGGAGCTATCAATTCAGCATTAAATGAAATTAATAATATTATAAATAATATTAATTTAGGAGATAATATTTATATTAATATAACTGGAAGTGCGATAGAAGGAAATGAAGCTCGAAAAGAACTAATAATTATCTCATTTTTAATTATGATAGCAGTATTATTTCTTGTCCTATTAGCTATAGGAAATATGAGAAATACTTTACTAGTTTTAATAAATTTACCTTTTGCCTTAATTGGAGGTTTAATTGCAGCTTCAATGGGAGGCGGTATATTATCTATAGGATCAGTTGTTGGATTTATAACCTTATTTGGTATAACGTTAAGAAACTCCATTATGTTAATTTCTCATTATCAGCATTTAGTATTTAAAGTTGGTTTAAAATGGAACAAGGATACTGTAATAAAAGGAGCAACAGAAAGGTTGCCGTCTATATTAATGACAGGATTAGTTACAGCACTTGCAATGGTTCCTATTGCTTTTGATTCGGATAATGCTGGCAGAGAAATTATGGGTCCAATGGCATCTATAATTATAGGAGGCTTGACTTCTTCTACTATTTTAAACTTACTTATTTTACCAGCTTTTATGTTAGCTTTCGGATCTTTTAATAAAAAATCATAATAATACTAAGCTGCTTCTTCTATAGTTTCTTCTAGTTGTGAGGATAAATCATAAATACTATTTATAGATATTTTATTGTTTGCAACTTCATTTAATTGTTGTTTCCATATTTTTGTGCCTTGAACTCCATAGAATAAATTAAATAATGGTCTTACTAATCTTCGTTGTGAATGACCTAGACTAATATATTTACTTGCATATTTTAAGTATTTACCAATTACTTCTGATCGAGACATATTATTTTTATTATTATAAAATAAATTATCTGTCTCACTGAGCATCCAAGGATTGTCCCAAGCTGCTCTTCCTATCATGCTTCCATCAAAAGTATTTAGATGCCACTTAGCTTCTTTTAGATTTTTAATACCACCATTAAGTATTATTTTCATATCTTTAAATGTGTTTTTAATATATTTAACTCTTTCATAATTTAAAGGAGGAATCGTCCTATTTTCATGAGGACTTAACCCCTTAAGTATGGCTATTCTTGCGTGAATTATCACTGTTTTAACATTTTTAGAGTGCAATTCTGAAATAAATTCTTCTAAAAATTCATCAGTATCAAAATTATCCAAGCCTATTCTTGTTTTAACGGTAATAGGAATATCTGTTTCTTCCTTAATTGCATCTATCATTTTACCAACTTTAGTAGGTTCCTTCATTAAGCAAGCACCAAAATTACCATTAACGACCTTACTAGAAGGACATCCACAATTAATATTAATTTCTTGGAAGTTTTCTTTTGCAAAAATATTAGTAGCTTGTTTTGCTAAAATTGGATCAGAGCACCCAATTTGCAATGCAACAGGTCCTTTGCAATCTCCTTCAATCAGGAATCTTTTATTTTGATCATGAATAATAGTATTAACATTAATCATTTCAGTATATAAAAATATATTCTTAGATATTAATCTTATTAAATTCCTAAAGTGTAAATCTGTTCTATCCATCATAGGAGCTACTGATAATAAATTAGGATGAATATTTTCCATTAAATTAACCTTTATTTATAAGTTTTGCAGCTTCGATAGCAAAGTAACTTAATATACCATTTGCTCCTGCTCTTTTAAAACAAGTTAAAGATTCTATTATAGCCTTATCTTTATCAATATATCCATTTTTAACTGAAGACATGATCATAGCATATTCACCTGATACCTGATAAGCATATGTAGGCATTTTAAAAGTAGTTTTTATTCTGTAAATTATATCCAAATATGGCATGCCTGGTTTTACCATAACCATATCAGCTCCTTCAGATATATCTAAACCAACTTCTCGTAATGCTTCATCGGAATTAGAAAAATCCATCTGATAACTTTTTTTTGACTTACTGCTGAGGTTTTTTTCAGATCCAATGGCATTTCTAAATGGTCCATAGAAACATGAAGCGTACTTAGCTGCATAAGACATAATTTGCGTATTTTTATAGCCATTTTTATCTAGTTCTGTGCGAATTGCTTGAACTCGTCCATCCATCATATCACTAGGAGCAATTATATCAGAACCTGCTTTTGTTTGAATGATAGCTTGTTTACACAATATACTAAGAGTTTCGTCATTTAATATTTCATTATTTTTTATTATACCATCATGTCCATGACTAGTATATGGATCTAGTGCTACATCAGTAATAATACCAATACCTTTAATATTATCTTTTATTAATCTAGTTGTTTTACATACGATATTTTCTTCATTTAGAGCTTCTGAACCATTTTCATCTTTTAATGAGTTATTTGTTTCAGGAAATAATGCTATAGCAGGTATTCCTAATTCTTTTGCTTCGTGAACTATTCCAACAACTTCATTTATTGGAATTCTATTTACTCCGGGCATGGATGTTATAGCTGTTTTCTTTTCAGAATCAGTAACAAATATTGGAAGTATTAAATCATTTACACTAATCTGATTTTCTTTAACCAAACGTCTGCTCCAATCAGATTTTCTATTTCGTCTCATTCTTATATTTGGATATGAAGCAATACTTATATTATTAGTCATAATTATTTCCTAATTAAACAGAGTATATTATATTATAATAGTGTATTTTTACAAAATTCTTGTATCTTAATAATGAGTTTAGTCAAGAAAATACATTTATATTAATTTTTAAAGGCATCGGAATAATTATGGATTTTACTCTAACTAACGACCAAACAGCAATTAAATCTATGGTACAGTCTTTCGCTAAGGAAAAAATGGAACCGTTTGCTAATAAGTGGGATCAAGAAAAAACTTTACCAGTAGACGTTCTTAGAGAAGCAGCTAGTTTAGGTTTAGGAGGAATTTATATACCTGAAAAATTAGGTGGTACAGGACTTGGTCGTTTAGACGCTGCAATTATATTTGAAGAACTTTCCACTGCATGTCCATCTACAGCTGCATTCTTATCAATTCATAATATGGCAACTTGGATGATTTCTAAATATGGTTCCGATTATCATTTTGATAATTATCTTCCAAAATTAATATCTATGGAATTAATTTCTTCATATTGTTTAACAGAACCTGGCTCAGGTTCAGATGCTGCTGCATTAAGTACTACGGCTAAGAAAGATGGAGATTATTATATACTCAATGGAACAAAAGCTTTTATATCTGGAGCGACATTGTCAGATATTTATTTAACTATGGTTAGAACTGGAGATAAAAGTGCCAATGGAATATCCTGTATAATAGTAGATAAAAATTCTGAAGGCCTTTCTTTTGGAAAATTAGAAAATAAAATGGGCTGGAATTCACAACCAACAGCTCAAGTAATATTTGATAATTGTAAAGTACCTATAAAAAATTTAGTAGGAAAAGAAGGAGATGGCTTTAAGATTGCTATGCAAGGATTAGATGGCGGACGAATTAATATTGCATCTTGTTCGCTTGGTGCAGCAAAAGCTTGTTTAGAAAAATCCTTAATATATGTAAACGATAGAACACAATTTGGAAAAAAAATATCTGATTTTCAAGCAACTCAGTTTAAATTAGCTGATATGGCTACGCAACTAGAAGCTGCAAGATTAATGGTTTTAAAAGCAGCTTCAGAATTAGATAACCTTGGACAAGAGACTACAAAGTCATGTGCTATGGCAAAAAGATTTGCAACAGATATTGGTTTTGCAATTTGTAATGAAGCATTACAATTACATGGCGGATATGGTTACTTGTCAGAATATCAAATAGAAAGATATGTTAGAGATTTACGTGTACATCAAATTTTAGAAGGTACTAATGAAGTTATGAGGGTTATAATTTCTAGGGCTTTATTAAATAATAGGTAATTTAAGATGACTGTTAAATATGAAGTAAATAAAAATGCAGCTATTTTAACTTTAAGCAGACCTAAATATCTAAATACTTTAACATTTGAAATGATAGAAAAAATAGAAAAGTATCTAAAAGCAATATTAAAGAATGAAAATATTCATATAGTTATTTTTAAGGGCGAGGGTGAAAGAGCATTTTGTGCTGGAGGAGATGTTAAAAGTTTTTATGAAGAAAAAAATACAACTACTAATAATAAAATAAGAAAAATTTTTTTTTATAAAGAGTATCAATTAAATTATTTAATAAAAAATTATAAGAAGCCAATAATTTCTCTTGTTAATGGAATATGTATGGGGGGTGGAGTAGGTATTGCTATGCATAGCAATATAACTGTAGTGTCTGAAAATGTTACTTTTGCTATGCCTGAGACCGCAATTGGATTGTTTCCTGATGTAGGTGCTGGAAGTATTTTATCAAAATTAAAAAATAATATAGGTATATATATTGGTTTAACTGGAAAAAGGTTAAAAAGTGATGATTTAATTGAATTGCAATTGGCTAATTATTGCATTAAGTTTGATAAATTCGAAGAAGTTGAAAAATCTTTAATTAAAGTTAAAACAAAGCAATCTATTCAGAATATTCTTAAGAAAAATTCATTAAAAACTAATTCTCTTATTTTTCCTAATTTAAATAAAAAAATTGAAAATATATTTAGATACAAAAATATTGAAAAAATTATTTTGGCATTAAAAAATAATAATGAAAAATGGTCTGTGGACGCTCTCGAATCTCTTAAAAAAATGTCCCCTACAAGCCTTAAGATTACTCTAAAACAAATAAGGGCTTCAAAATATTTGTCTTTTAAGGATGATTTAATTATGGAGTATAGGCTGTCACAAGCATGCATGGCAGGAGTTGATTTTTATGAAGGAGTAAGAGCTATTTTAGTTGATAAAGACTTTAAGCCAAAATGGAGCCCTAATAAAATTGAAGATGTTACTGATAAATTAGTTTCATCACATTTCAAATCTTTAGGTAAAAATGATCTAAAAATATAGTAAAGGAAAAGATATGAATATTGGATTTATAGGATTAGGAAATATGGGAAGGGGTATGGCTTTAAATTTAGTTAAAGCTAACCACAAAGTTAAGGTTTATGATATTAATATTGATGCTGTTAATGATTTAAATAGTAATGGTTGTATTGGTTGTTCTAATATAGTTGATACTGTTTCTAATGTGGAAATAGTTATAACTATGTTACCGGAAGGCTCTCATGTAAGAGATGTTTATCTTGGTAGTAATGGAGTAATTGAAAATGCTAATAAAAATACACTATTAATTGATTGCTCAACTATAGATATTGATACAATTAAAAATGTTGGCGAAGAAGCTAATATCAAAGGTATGAAATTAATAGATGCTCCAGTTTCTGGAGGAATAGTAGGTGCAGACAATGGAACATTAACATTTATGGTAGGGGGGTTGGAGGAAAACTTTAAAATGGCTGTCCCTATATTAAATAGTATGGGTAAAAATATTATTCATGCAGGAGAGTTAGGCTCTGGTCTCGCTGTAAAAATATGTAATAATATGATTTTAGGTACAACAATGATTGCATTAGCAGAATCATTTACTATGGCTAAAAAATTAGGACTGGATCAAAAAACATTTTTTGATATTAGTTCTAAAGCAACTGGAATGTCATGGGCAATGTTAAATCATTTGCCTGTGGCTAATATAATTGAAACTGCCTCTGCTAATAATAATTTTAAACCAGGTTTTGCTGCGGAGATGATGTTAAAAGATTTATCTTTAGCACAAACTGCTGCAAATTCAATTAATCTTTCGACGCCAATTGGGTCATTGGCATTAAACATGTATAAGGAATTTATAAGTAAAGGTAACGGGTCTCTTGATTATTCTGCAATCATAAAATTAATAGATAATTAAAAAGAAGCTATTCCAGTTTGAGATCTGCCTAATATTAAAGCATGAATATCATGTGTACCCTCATAGGTGTTTACTGCCTCTAAATTCATTACATGTCTAATTACATGGTATTCGTCACTTACTCCATTAGCACCATGCATATCTCTAGCTGTACGCGCTATTTCCAAAGCTTTACCAGTACTATTTCTTTTAATAAGTGAGACCATATCAGGAGTAGATTTTCCTTCATCTTTTAACCTTCCAACCCTTAAACTGCCCTGTAAAGCAAGACTAATATCTGTTTGCATATCTGCTAATTTTTTTTGAATTAGTTGATTTGCAGCAAGTGGCTTACCAAATTGTTGTCTATCTAATGTATATTGTAGTGCTGCATGCCAGCAAAATTCTGCAGCTCCTAATGCTCCCCAGGCAATTCCATATCTTGCGGAGTCTAAGCATGAAAAGGGGCCTTTAAAAGATTTTACATCAGGCAGTTTGTTTTCTTCTGGAACAAATACATCTGATAGATGAATCATGCCAGTCGTAGAAGATCTTAATGAAAACTTACCTTTGATATAAGGTGTTTCTAAACCTTTAAAACCTCTTTCTACAATAAAGCCTCTTAATATATTTTGTTCATCTTTAGCCCAAATAATTAAAATATCAGCAATAGGAGAATTGGTAATCCAATTTTTTGCTCCATTTAGAATGTATCCTCCCTTTGTCGCTGTAGCTTTTGTTTCCATACTTCCTGGGTCTGATCCATGATTAGGTTCAGTTAGACCAAATGCACCAATATATTCACCTGAAGCTAGTTTTGGTAAAAAGCGTTGTTTTTGATCTTCTGAACCAAATGTGTAGATAGGATGCATAACAAGACTAGATTGAACGCTCATACAGGATCTGTAGCTTGAGTCTACTCTTTCAATTTCTCTAGCAATTAGTCCATATGCTACATATGAAACACCAGGGCAATTATAACCATTTATGGTAGACCCAAGTAGGCCTAATTCTCCCATTTCTCTAAATATATTTTTATCAAAGCTCTCATTCCTATTATTATCTAATACTCTGGTCATTAGTTTATCCTGTGCATAGCTTGCAGCAGTTTCACTTATCATATTTTCTTCTTCAGTCAATTGATCTTTAAGTAGAAAAATATCAGACCATGTTGAAGCTCTATAATCTATATTATTTAATTCCGTAAGTTTTTTATTTTTAACTGATGACATTATAATTCCTTATTAATTTATAGAAAAGCTATCTGCTATTTCTAGAACTTTTCTTAGGCGTATATTATTAAGAGAGCTAGCGGAAATATAATAATATACATTATTTATTTTTTGAAGTCTTAAGACTAAATAAAGTTTAAACCCTCCTAGTGGATAGACACAATATAGTTGAGAATATTCTCCTTCCCCATTAAATCCTCTATTTATACTATCGCAAAACCAGTCAGGATTAAGTGTAGCTTTTTTAATAGTATCATCTATTGCAGGAACTGATAATCTGATGCTATCGAATAATGTATCTCTGATAGGACTGTCTGGTCCCCTGATAAGGCGTTCAACTATAATAATATTATGGATTTCTTTATGTAATCTGTCATAAAGCCAAGTATTAGAATTTAAGTTATTGTTTTTTAATTTATATAAATTCAGCCATGTATACTTACTAAAAATATTTTCTACAGGAGAAATAGTTATTATACCAGTAAGTGAATCATTATAGTTTAATACTAAAGTCTTTTCTTCGAAGTCTTTAGGAATTATAAATGACTCAAGAAAATCCTCAGAGTTACATACTGTAATATTAAATATAAATATAAAATAAATTACATAAACAATTGAATTATAATATTTCATTAGGATTTAATCTCTATTAAATCTTACTGGCTTTCCTTTTGGAGACCCTATTAATTCACCATCTCTCATAATAATATTTCCGTTAACAATGGTCATAACTGGCCATCCTTTAACTTTCTTATTATTAAATGGAGTCCATCCTGATTTAGTTGCCATCATATCATTAGTTATTTTTACCTCTTTATTTAGATCAATTATAGTTAAATCTGCATCATTATTTAATTTAATTTCACCCTTATTAATAACTTTATACAATCTTGCAGGATTTGTGCATATTAATTCGCAAAGCTTAAATAAGCTTAAATTTCCTTTATTTACATGATCTAACATTATAGGAACAATTGTTTGAACACCTGGCATGCCAGACGGAGTTTCTGGATAAGGCTTGTTTTTCTCTTCTATTGTATGGGGTGCATGGTCAGAACCGATTACATCTACGACTCCATCTTTTATACCTTTCCACAAACCTTTTTGATGTCTTATCTCTCTTATAGGAGGGTTCATTTGAGCAAATGCACCTAACTCATCATAGCATTCTGGAGCATTCAATGTTAAATGTTGAGGTGTTACTTCTACACTAATAAATTCTTTGTTATTTTTAATATATTCGATTTCTTCCTCAGTTGTAATATGTAAAATATGCACAGGCTTTTTTGATGCATTTGCACCTTTTATAACTCTTTTTGTTGCATTTAAGGCTGTAAGTTCATCTCTCCATGTTGGATGAAAATGTACTCCATTATTTTTTATTAGTTTTTTTCTTTCAATTAATCGTGGTTCATCTTCAGCATGAACAGCTACTCTAAAATTTCTACTTTTTAAAACATTAATTAAAGTTTCATCATCAGGTACTAATAAATTACCAGTAGATGATCCCATAAAAATTTTTACTCCTACACAGCCAGGAACTTTTTCTAGTTCTGGTAAAGAAGAAAAGTTTTCTTTAGTAGCACCTGCATAAAAAGCATAATTAACCCACATTCTATCTTTTGCTAAATTAAATTTATCTTTTAAACGATCGACAGTTGAGGTAGGTGGATAAGTATTAGGCATTTCAAAAACACTAGTAACTCCTCCTAATGCAGCTCCCATGGATCCAGTGTGCAAATCTTCTTTATATTCTGAACCTGGTTCTCTAAAATGTACTTGGCTATCAATTACACCGGGCAATATTATAAGATTTTTAGCGTCAACTATATTATCAGACTCATAATTACTTGAACTAGATAATAGTGTAATTTTATTATCTTTAATTCCAATGTTTAAGTTTTCAAAGCCATTACCTATTACTACATTACCATTTTTAATTAAAAGATCATACATATACTTAGAATCCTATCTTTAGTTACAGAAACTATATTATTATATGAAATGTGAGTAGATACAAATATTAAATTTAATCAACAAAATTAATTTCATTTGCTAGTGATTTATCTTTTATAAATTGTAGTCTTTTTTCAGGATTTTTGCCCATAACATTTTCAACAAATAAAGCCGTTTCTGGAATTATATTTCTATCAAGGTTAACTCTTATTAAAGTCCTATTATTAATATCCATAGTGGTATCTTTTAATTGTTTAGCAGGCATTTCTCCCAGCCCTTTAAACCGACTAACATCAACTTTAGTATTTTTTTTAAAATTTTCTTTAATAATTTTATCCTTGTCTTCATCTGTCATTGCATAGAATGACGTATCTTTTTGAGTTATTCTATATAAAGGTGGTTGTGCAAGATATAATTTACCTGCTTCAACTAGACCAACCATTTCCTGAAAAAAGAATGTTAGTAAGAGAGATGTTATATGAGCACCATCTACGTCAGCATCAGTCATAATTATTATTTTATCGTATCTCAAATTTTCTATATTGAACTTATCTCGCGTTCCACAATTTAGAGTTTTCTTTAAATCACTAAGTTCTTTATTTTGTTCCATTTTATCTGATGTTGAGGAGGCAACATTAAGTATTTTTCCTCTAAGCGCTAATATTGCTTGATACTCTCTATTTCTAGCTTGCTTAGCAGAACCTCCTGCAGAGTCTCCTTCTACTATAAACAGTTCTGATCCTTTGGCTTCCTTTTGAGTGCAATCTGCTAATTTACCTGGTAAATATATTTTTTTTATTAAATTATTTTTATTTAGATCTTTTTCTTTTTTTCTTCTTATTCTTTCATCTGTCCTATTTATTGTTTCATTTAATAAATAGTGAGCTATTTCCATATTATTATTAAGCCAGACTTCAAAATGATCTTTTAATGAACTTTCTATTGATTTTTGTGTTTTTGGGGAGGAAAGTTTTTCTTTAGTTTGACCTTGAAATTGAGGATCTTTTATAAATATAGATAAAATACCAAAAGCTCTTCCTAATAAATCTTCGGATGATATTTTTGATGCTTTCTTGATATTATTAATCTCACCAAAAGATCTCATAGCTTTCGTTAAAGCAACTTTAAAACCGTTCTCATGGCTTCCTCCTTCATGTGTAGGAATAGTATTGCAGAAACTCAATAAATTTGATTCTAGTTGTATTGGCCAACAAATAGACCATTCAATTAACTCTTCTTCTGAATCTAAGTAAGTTTTACCTGAGAATATTTCATTTATAAGTAATGGGCCGTTATCTAGTTTATTAATTAAAAAATCTTTGATACCGTCAGGAAAATTATAAGTTATTTTTTCATTATTTTTACTATCTTCTGAATCTAATTCCCAATTAATAGTGATTCCTCTAAATAAATATGCTTTAGATTCTGCCATTTGTTTTAATACTTTTGGATCAAAGAAAGTATTATTTCCAAAAATTTCTTTATCAGGAGTAAATTCGATATATGTACCTTTTTTTTTACTTTCTTTAATTTTTTTTATTTTTGTTTTTGGTAATCCTCTAGAAAACTCTTGTCGCCATAAACTATTGTCTCTGTTTACTTCTACAATTAGTTCTTCTGATAACGCATTAACAACAGATAATCCAACTCCATGTAATCCCCCAGATGTATTATATGCTTTAGAACTAAATTTTCCACCTGAATGAAGAGTGGTACAAATAACTTCTAATGTAGATAGGTTTGGTCTTTTGGGATGGTTATCAACAGGTATTCCTCTGCCATTATCTGTTATACATAATTTATTATTTTTTTTAAGTGTAATACTAATGTTTGTTGCGTGACCAGCAACTGCCTCATCCATAGAATTATCTATTATTTCTGATGCTAGATGATGTAAGGCTTTTTTGTCAGTACCACCAATATACATTCCTGGTCTTTGTCGAACAGGCTCTAAGCCTTCTAATAATTCAATATCCTTGGCTTCATAGGAGTTTTCTTTTTTTTGTTTTTTATCAAAAAGGTCTAACATTACTTAGATATAATAATTTAATTGTACTCCATCAAGCAATATATTTAGTATTTTTTATAAATTTGATAGCTATATATTGAAGAAAGGCTGGATTTTGTATATCCAGCCTTTTTATATAAGATTGTATATTATACTGAATAATACATATCAAATTCAACTGGATGAGGAGTATAATCTACTCTATGAGCTTCTTCTCTCTTTAATTCAATATATCCATCAATTTGATCATTAGTAAATACATCACCAGCAGTTAAAAATGCTCTATCTTTATCTAGTGCATCTAATGCTTCATTTAGACTAGCAGCAACGGTAGGAACTTTAGATAATTCCCTAGGTGATAAATCATATAAATTCTTATCCATTGGTTCACCCGGATGAATCTTGTTTTTAATTCCGTCTATTCCAGCCATAAGCATAGAAGAGAATGCTAAATAAGGGTTTGCAGTTGGATCTGGAAATCTAACTTCAACTCTTTTTGCATTTTTACTTGTCGCATATGGAATTCTACAAGATGCAGATCTATTTCTTCCTGAATATGCAAGCAAAACAGGAGCTTCAAAACCTGGAACTAATCTTTTATATGAATTAGTACTAGCATTAGTAAAAGCATTTAATGCTTTAGCATGTTTAATTATTCCTCCTATATAATATAAACAAGTATCACTTAATCCAGCATAACCTTTTCCAGCAAATACAGGAGTTTTCCCTTTCCAAATTGATTGATGGCAATGCATACCAGAACCATTGTCATCTACTATAGGTTTTGGCATAAACGTTGCAGTTTTACCATATGAGTGAGCAACCATATGTACACAATACTTATACATTTGAATCCAGTCAGCTGCTTTGATCATAGGGCCGAATTTAAAACCTAATTCATTTTGAGAGGGTGCTACTTCATGATGATGCTTTTCCATAGGAAGTCCCATTTCCATCATAGATGTAACCATTTCTGCTCTTATATCCGTCATAGAATCTACAGGTGGAACAGGAAAATATCCTCCTTTGACTGATGGTCTATGACCAATATTTCCTCCATCAAAATCCTCTCCAGAATTATATGGACCTTCTTCTGAATCAATTTTATATCCTGTATGATTCATGGAGACATTCCATTTAACGTCGTCAAAAACAAAAAATTCAGCTTCAGGACCAAAATAGACAGCATCTCCTACTCCTGATTTATTCATATATTCTTCAGCTCTAATTGCAGTTGATCTAGGATCTCTATCGTACCTTTTTCCTGTGCTAGGTTCTATTATATCACAAAAAAGTATCAGACTTGGCTGTGCAGTAAACGGATCTATTACGGCACTATCAAAATCAGGTTGTAAAATCATATCTGACTCATTAATTGCTTTCCATCCAGAGATAGAAGAACCATCAAACATAATTCCTTCATTTAACACACCTTCGTCTAATGAGCTTACAGTCTGAGCTGTGTGTTGCCATTTGCCTCTAGGATCAGTAAATCTAAAATCTACAAATGCAATATCTTTATCAGATATCATTTTCATAATTGATTTAGCTGTATTTTTCTTCTGATTTTTTTTAGCCATTTTTATTTATTCCTTATTATATTATTTTGTTGCTTATACAGCAGCATCCCCAGTTTCACCGGTTCTAATTCTAACTGCCTGTTCTACAGAAGTAACAAAAATTTTACCATCGCCGATTCTTCCGGTATGAGCAGATTTTTGAATAGCTTCTATAGCTTGCTCTAACAAATTGTCTGCAATTATAATATCTATTTTAAGTTTAGGTAAAAAGTCTACAACGTATTCAGCCCCTCTATAGAGTTCTGTATGTCCTTTTTGACGTCCAAAACCTTTTGCTTCAGTAACTGTAATGCCATCTACGCCTGCCTCTTGCAGTGCATCTTTTACTTCATCTAATTTAAATGGTTTTATAATAGCTTCAATTTTTTTCATTTTTTTTAAC
>MDSY01053619.1_pt1 | contig 27646 bp, 27 predicted proteins | sample 811131 | NCBI WGS metagenome assembly MDSY01 (sample SAMN05326643, study PRJNA326480) | marine metagenome | isolation source: seawater | place: Atlantic Ocean: South West | collected 2010
AGAAAAGGATCATTTGTTGGTAAGAATGCAGTTCTAATGCCATGCTATGTAAATATTGGTGCATACATTGATGAAGGTACAATGATTGATACTTTTGCAAGAGCTGGCAGCTGTAGTCAAATTGGAAAAAATTGCCATATATCGGCAGCTAGTGGAGTAGGCGGAGTATTGGAGCCTGCTCAAGCACTTCCAACAATAATTGAAGATAATGTTTTCTTGGGAGCAATGTCTGAAGTAGTTGAAGGTGTAATTGTAGGTGAAGGTTCTGTAATAAGTATGGGGATGTATATTGGGCAATCAACTAAAATTGTAAATAGAAAAACAGGTGAAATAACTTATGGGAAAATACCTCCCTATTCCGTTGTAGTTCCTGGATCTTTACCAGATAAAAATAATTCTTCAGCACCTTCTTTGTATTGTGCAGTAATTATCAAGCAAGTTGATGAAAAAACAAGGTCTAAAACATCTATAAATGACCTACTAAGAGATTAATAATGAAAATTTATAATGAGATAAAATTAGCTAAAGAGCTAATCAGGTTCCAAACTATCAAAACTGAAGATAAAGGAATTATTAAGTTTTTAATCAAAAAACTATCTTTAATAGGATTTAAATGTAAAATTATAAAGTCAAAAGGTTTAAATTCTAAACCTGCATTAAATCTTTTTGCAAAATTTGGAAATTCTAAACCTCATATAAATTTTTTAGGTCATAGCGATGTCGTTTTAAATCTAAATAACTGGAGTGTGCCTCCTTTTAAAGGTGTTGTTAGAAAAGGCTATCTTTATGGAAGAGGAGCTCAAGATATGAAAGGTTGTATTGCTTGCTGGATAAGTGCTGTTAGTCACTTTATTAAAAATAAAAAATTTAATGGATCACTTTCTATAATAATAGCAGCTGATGAGGAAACAAGTAGCTTAGGCACTCCTGCTGTAATTAAATATTTAAAAAATAAGAGAGAAAAAATAGATTTTGCTATAGTAGGTGAGCCATCTTCAAATAAAAAAGTAGGTGATGAAATTAGGATAGGCAGAAGAGGATCTATGAATGCAAAACTAACAGTATTAGGAAAAAGTGGACATGCTGCTTTTTTTGGATCATATAAAAATCCTTGTACAACATTAGCAAGAATAATTTCAAAATTGAAAACTGTAAGACTTGATAATGGAACCAAATATATGCCTGCATCTAATTTAGAAATAACTAAAATTAATGTGGATAATTTATCTGAAAATGTAATACCACAATCAGCCGAAGCTCATTTTAATGTAAGATTTAATTCAACATATAGCTCTTTATCTCTAAAAAAAAAATTAAATAAATTTATTTCTGCTATTGCTAAAAAAGATAAATGTAAATTTAAAATTATTTATAGAGTATCTGGGGAAGCATTTTACACTAAGCCAAATAAAGATATTCTAATGATTAAAAAAACAATTAAAAAAACTACAAATATATTAACTAGATTTACATGTGGTGGTGGCACCAGTGATAGTAGATTTTTAGGGAAAATAAATAGATTAGAGTTAGGTTTAAGAAACAATACTATACATATGGTTAACGAAAAAACTTCAATTTCTGATATGAAAAAATTAACTAAGATATATTATAATATTTTAGAAAATTATTTTAAGTGAAAACAGCGATAATAACTACTGATACATATTTAAATCATATTACGGGGCAAGGACACCCAGAAAATGCTGATAGGGTATCTGTTGTAATAGATAATCTGAAAAAAATTGATAAAAAAAATTTTGTTTGGAAAAAACCAAAAAAATTTGACGCTAAATATTTAGAAATAACTCATAATTCCAATTATGTAAAAGAAGTTGAGAAATCATTTCCTAAAAAAGGATTATTTTTTTTAGATGGAGATACGATTGTATCTCCAGGTAGCAAAGAAGCTACTTCGGATGCAGTTGGTTCAATAATAGCTGCTATAGATGGTATTCAAAATAAAGAATTCAAAAATGCCTTTTGCGCAGTAAGGCCACCTGGACATCATGCTGAAAAAAATAAAGCTATGGGTTTCTGTATATATAATAATGTTGCAGTTGGAGCTCACTATTTAATTGAAAATTATAAGTTAAAAAGAATAGCAATCATTGACTTTGATGTTCATCATGGCAACGGCACACAAAATATTTTCCATGATAATGAAAAAGTATTGTATATATCTACGCATCAATATCCTTATTATCCTGGATCAGGTTCAAATGCTGAAAAAGGTAAATTTAATAATGTATTAAATATTCCTTTGCCAGCAGGGACGAATTCAGAAGAATATTTAAATGCTTACGAACATGTTTTAAAAAAAATAAAACAATTTAAACCAGAATTTGTTCTTTTTTCAGCAGGTTTTGATGCACATAAAGATGATCCTTTGGCTCAACTTCAATTAAAATCAAAAGATTTTTATGATCTTACAAAAAGAACTCTACAAATAGTAAAATCAAGCTGTAAAGGAAATATTGTATCAATTTTAGAAGGTGGATATGATTTAAATGCATTAAAAGAAAGTACCGAAATGCACATCAACGCTCTTTTGGAAGATAGTAATTGATGATATATTTATTATAATTATGAGTATTGTAACTGATATTTTTTTACCTTTGGCTCTAGCATTCATCATGTTTGCCCTTGGATTAGGACTTACTACAGCTGATTTTTTAAGAGTTATCAAACAACCAAAAGATTTTTTTGTTGGTGCTATTAGTCAAATTATTCTGCTTCCATTAATTGCTTTTATTTTAGTTTCAATTTGGCCAATATCACCCGAGCTAGCGATAGGTGTTATGATTATTGCCGCTGCACCTGGTGGTGTCACTTCAAACATACTAACTTCATTTGCCAAAGGCGATGTTGCTCTTTCCGTATCTCTTACAGCTATCATTAGTTTATTGTGTGTAATAACAGTGCCTTTCATTATTGTAACTTCTTTAAATTTATTAGGCTTAGATAATATAAATCAAAAAATTTCATTGATTAGTATGGCAATTAGTATGTTTTTGATTGTTACAGTTCCTGTAATTATAGGAATGATATTTAGAAAGTTTGCATCAAATGTAGCGTTAAAATTTGAACCAATTGCTAAAAAGATTTCAATGGTGTTGTTTGTGATTGTTTTGCTTGGAGCTATTTTAGCAGAAAAAGATAATATCGTTTCATATTTTTCTGATGCTGGACTAATAACACTTGCTTTAAATATTTTGATGATGATTGTTGCTTTTTATGTTGCGCAGTTTCTCGGCACAGGCAGCTCCCAAAAAAAATGTATTGCTATAGAGTGTGGTTTACAAAATGGAACTTTAGCAATTTTCGTAGGGACGGCTTTGTTTGGAGGTGGAGCATACGTAATACCTGCTGCAACTTATAGCTTAATAATGTTTGCGACTTCTTTAATTTTTGTATTTTTTGTGAGAAAAACTAATAATTAACTTTTAATAGATAAAGACCATGAGCTGGCGCTGGAGGTGCACATAGTTTTCTTTTTTTCGATTTAAATATATGTTCAAATTTTTTTAAACTCCACTTTTTTTGTGCTACATATGTAAGACAACCAACCATCGATCTTACTTGATTTCTTAAAAAAGACTTTGATTTAAATTGAATTTCAATTTTTTCATTTCTTTTTGTAATATTAATTTTTTTTAATGTTTTGATTGAAGTGATTGAATAACAATTTGAAGCTTGAAAAGTTTTAAAATCTTTTTTACCTAAAAGCATTTTTGCGGCTTTTTTCATTAGTTTAATATCTAGCTTTTTTCTAATATGCCAAACTTTATTTTTATCTATTGATGGTGAAGCCAATCTATTAAGAATAATATATTCGTAAATTCTTTCTTTGGCAGAATATCTTGCATGAAAACTTGAATTTCTTTTTTTTATTTCTAGTATTGAAATTAATTTTTTATTTAAAAAAAAATTTAAAGAGTAAATAAATTTCTTTGTATCAATAATTTTTTTTTTAGTATCAAAATGAGCTGATTGACCCCACGAATTAACATTTTTATCTGTTCTTCCAGCACCTATAATTTTTATTTTTTCTTTTAAAATTTTTGAAATAGCAGATTGAATTAATTTTTGAACAGTATTACCTTTTTTTTGAATTTGAAATCCATATAGATTTGATCCGTCATATTCTATAATTATCTGATACCTATACATCATTAAGATTTGTACCTTTTTTTAATTTGGTACCAAGCATAAATTCTGAAGCTTTTTGAACCTTTTTTCCTTCTCTTTGTATTTCTAAAACTTTAATTGAATTTTCACTACAACTTATTTCTAAATTTTCATTTAAAATTGTACCAGGGGTACCTTTTGAATTTGAAAATTCTGATTTTAAAATTTTATATCTCTCTCCTTTAAAAACAAACCAGGCACCTGGAAATGGATACAATCCATTTATTTTTCCAATTATTGTATTAGCGCTTTCATTCCAATTTATTTTGCCCTCAGATTTCTTTATTTTGTTTGCGTATGTTGCTTTTGAATGATCTTGGTCAACAAAATTAATACTACCATCATATATACTGTCTAAATCTGTTAAAATTTTTTGAGATGCCAGACTTGCTAAACTTTCTGATAAATCAGTTGAATTCATATTTTTTGTTATTTTTATTTTATGTTGAGAACAGACTGGTCCTTCATCTAGATTTTCGTTCAATTTCATTAAACTAATTCCAGTTTCGTTGTCTAAATTCATTATTGTTCTTTGAATGGGTGCTGCACCTCTCCACTTTGGTAATAATGATGCATGAATATTTATAAATCCATACTTAGGAATTTTTAAAAAATTTTTTGGGATAATCTGACCGTAAGCAACAACTATGCATAGTTCTGGTTTGATTTTTTTAAAATAATTTTCTTCTTCATAGTTTTTATTTAAAGTATTTGGTACCCTCACTTCTAAATTTAGTGTTTCTGCAATTAAATTTATTGGTGATTTATTTAATTTTTGACCTCTTTTAGATTTTTGAGGGGGCTGAGTATAAACTGTAGAGATAGGATAACCATTTTGGTAAAGTGATTTAAGTATGGAAACAGCAAAGTTTGAGGTCCCCATAAATACAATGTTTTTAAACATTTCTAAACAACAATTCTATCTACTTTATTTTTTTGTTTAGAGAGTTTTTTTATAATCATTGATTTTTTTAGTTTAGATAAATAATCTATAAATAAAATACCTTCTAAATGATCCATTTCGTGTTGAATACATGTGGATAGAAGTCCTTCAGCTTTTAATAATTTTTTTTCACCATTATAATCTAAATATTCTACTTCACAGTTACTTGGTCTATCTATTTCCGCAAATTGATTTGGAACTGATAAACAGCCTTCTTCATAAGTTGACAAATCAGAATTTTTATTTTTTACAACTGGATTAACAAAATACATAGGTTTATTTTCTTTTTTTTCTTTATCTGATATGTCAAGTACAATAATTCTTTTTGGCACTCCAATTTGAATGGCTGCTAGACCTATGCCTTTGGCTGAATACATAGTATCAAGCATGTCATCCATTAAGTTTTGTTCTTCTTTACCAACTTGTTCAACTGGTTTGGAAACTTGTCTTAAAATTTTATTTGGTTCAGTAATAATGTTTTTTATTGCCATATTTTTATTTTATTATAATTTTTATACTTTTAAAGGAAGAACTTTTAAAAGAATATTGTTTCTTAAAGGATCAATATTTAACTGATTTAAAGTACTAATTATAAAATATATTGTTTCTGGCCCAAGATCGTTTAGTTCATCTTCTCCAATAATTTCAGCGATTCTCAACAAAACAAAGCCTACTTCATTGTTATTTATAAGCAATTGAATATCGGTGGGTATATCAGATTGATTAAATTCAAATAAATTTTCGTATTTCTTCAATATTTTTACCCCATCAGATGTTAAAGATTCCAATATCATTAGGTCTTTTATTGAAACAAAATAATTTTTATTTTTTTTAATTTTTTTAATTATATCGTTAGTATCTTTTTCAATTTTTGCTAATTCATAATCTTCTTTAAAATAATTTAAAAGCTTAGACTGATGAATTACTTTATTATTAATTTTAATTTTTTTATTTAAATCTTTTTCATTTTTTAAATTAACCATATAAAAACTGGTATAATTAGAAGGAACTTGCTCTTTATCTATTTTTTGAAGAATATTTTTTAATTCAATGGTAAATGCATTATTTAAATTTTGTTCTTCAAACGAATTTTTTAATTTTGATGACAAGTTTAATATTTGATTGGTGTCATTTGATAGCAATAACCTTTGGTAAATTAGAGCTCTACCTTCAGATGGAGGTAAAAGTTTGTAAGACTCTTGAACATTGATTAATTGGTTAATATTAAATTTAAACCTTTTATACAATTCAAGTAAATCATTCTCTTTATAATTCCCTTCATGCACAGCTTGTTCTATTAGCAATATTTCATCATGATTTTCTAAATCTATTTCATTAATATTTTCAAACAAATTTGATGAAGATAAATATTTCCATATAATTTGTGAAGTTTTTTTAGTTGGTTTATATTTAAAATCTAAAATTGTTCTATGCGATAAATGAAATTCTAAAATATTTTTTTCAGATATTTCATCTTTGGAAACTTCTGAATAACCCATTAAAATGTTAAATTTATTTTCAAAAAAAACATCATTAAAATTACTTTCTTTAACAAGATCAAACAAAAGTTGAGCCTCTTCTCTGTTACCCCGATTTATCAAACAATAAATTTTAAATTTTATTAAATAGTCATCATCAATTATATTTACATCATCAAATATTTTACAAGCATTTTCTAAGTCCGAGTCACTTAGATAGCTTTCAACATAATATTTAATTAATTTTGAATTATTTGGACTATTCGGATTTTTAATCAAATAAGATTTAATTAAATCTAAATTATTATTTTTTAATAAATAATTTAATTTAAAGTTAATAAACTCTGCTTCAGAAATATTTTTAGAGGGTATATATGAATTAGTTAATAATGATATTTTTATTAATTCATTTGTATCTTTTGAAAATTCTATTTTTTCAAGTCTTTTTAAAATTTTAATTAAATCTTCTCCATTAGAATTTGACCACATATCAATTGAAAGGCCATAATCTGATGGATCATAAATACCAGCAAGATTTATATTGGCATTAACATCTTCATCTTTTATTACTTCCAAATTTGTAGTATCGATTTTTCCAAAATCTATTTTTAAATTTAATTCAGGTTGTAAATTTTCTGAATTTATTTCATTATCACTTTCTTCAATTTCTTTTTTTTCTTCTATATTCCAGATATCAACTGCTTCTTCTTCTGCATGTAGAGAATTTATATTTGAAAATAATACTATAGTGAGCAAAATTGGTAAAAAAATTTTACTTAACAATTTTGATTTTTTCATTAGGTATAGTTTTTTGAATTTGTTTAGTTGGAGATGGAAAGTCAATTCTATCAATTAGAACAACTATTACTAATAACAACAATAAAAACAAAAAAACTTTGATTAAAAGTTTAATTGTAAATCCAAGACTTCCAGCTCTTGTTTTTTTTTGAAATTGCATATACCGTTAAATAATTTCAAATTAAGACATATTTGTGTTTTTTCAACAAAAAGAACATATGGAATCAAATAAAAATCTAGTTTTGGTAGGCATGATGGGCTCTGGAAAATCAACAATTGGATATCTATTATCAAAAAAACTTAATATAAAATTTGTTGATATAGATCGGTATATTGAGAAAGAAGTTGGACTTAAAATAACTGATATTTTCCATAAAAAGGGTGAAAACTATTTTAGAGAAATTGAAGAAAAAATTAGTCTACAAATCATGAAAATAAATAATCAAATAATAGCTTTAGGCGGCGGCGGATTTATGAATCAAAAAATTAGAAGTGAAATAATGGCTAATCATTTATCTTTTTGGTTAAATTGGAGTAATTTTACTCTTATAAAAAGGTTAAAAACAAGTAAAAAAAGACCTTTGATATTAAATTTGTCTGAAAAAGAAGTTAAAAAAATTATTTATGAAAGGTCTAAAATTTACTCTAAAGCAAATTATAAAATAAACTGTGAAAAGTTTTCTAAAAATGAGATAGTAAAAAAAATAATAAATATTTATGATGAGCACAAAATTATTGATTAAAACTAAGTCCAAAAATTATCCAATTTTTATTGGTAAAAATATTTTAAAAAAAATTAAAAATATATTCAAATCTAATAATATTAATTTTAACAAATGTTTTATTGTTGTAGATAAAAAAGTTCCTAAGAAAAATTTAATAATTTTAAAAAAAATATAAAATGTAAAAAAATAATAGTTTATTTATTAAATTCTAGTGAAAAAAATAAAAATCAAAATACCATTAATAAAATATTAGAAAAACTATTTAAATATAATTTTAAAAGAAATGATATTATTATTTCTCTAGGAGGAGGAATAACTGGGGATGTTTCAGGATATGCGGCTAGTATATTTAAAAGAGGTTTAAAATTTGTTAATATCCCAACTACTTTGCTGTCACAGGTAGATGCATCAATAGGTGGTAAAACAGGAATAAATAATAAATATGGAAAAAATTTAATTGGATCTTTTTATAACCCAGACCTTGTAATATCTGATATTAATTTATTAAAAAGTTTGCCTAAAAGAGAAATAGTATGTGGATACGGTGAAATTTTAAAACACTCAATTATTTCTAAAAGAAAAATATTTAATTTTTTAAATAAAAATAAATTAAAAATATTAAATTTAAAAAGCCCATATATTGAAAAAGCAATTTTAGATAGCTGTAAAATTAAAAAAAAAATAGTTGAACTTGACGAAAAGGAAAAAAAATTAAGAAAAGTTTTAAACTTTGGTCATACATTCGCTCATGCTTATGAAGCTGCGATGGGTTATTCTAAAAAACTTAATCATGGTGAAGCTGTTATTTTGGGTATAAAAACTGCTGCTAAATTCAGTTTAGAAAGTAAATTTTTGTCAAAAAAAAATTATAATATTATATCTTCTCACATTGATGGAATAAAAATTAATCAAAAGTTTAAAGATATATTAATAAAAAAAAAATTGAATAGAATTTTAAATTTTATGTCTTCTGATAAAAAAAATATTTCAAATGAAATTAATTTAATATTACTTAGAGATATTGGAGAACCAGTAATTAATAAAAATTTTAAATTAGAAAAAATAAGACAATTTTTTACTAAATAATTACTTAATTATAATTTGAATTGAATGGATAAATTCTTTTAATTCTTTTTCTAAAATTTTATATATAATTTTATTTGATTCTATTTTATTTAATTCCTTCATACTTGTAGAATTTATTTTGATTTTGATATGAAACTTTCCACTACTATGATTTTTGTGGTTTTTGTGTAAGAATGTTTTATCTTCCACAACTATTTTGTCACAAGATATATTCTTTTCGATTTTTTTTTTTACAATTTCAATTAATTCATTAATATTCATTATATAAAAAGAATATATATCATGGAAAATATTTGCAATTGGGATAATTGTTCAGAAAAAGGTCAATATAAAGCACCAGTTGAAAAAGATAATAGTAAAAAGTATATGCTGCTTTGTTTAAAACACGTTAAAGAATTCAATAAAAATTGGAATTATTTTTCAGGTATGAATGATGCTGAAGTTTGTGAATTTATTAAATCTGATATGACTTGGCATAAACCTACCCAAGGATTTTCATCATCTGACAATTTTTTTAAAATATTATGGAAAACCACATTGGCAGATGAATTATCAAGATCAAATTTTAAACATCAATTTAAACAATATAATCAAGTTAAATTTTCTCAAAATGATATAAAGGCATTTAGCATATTAGGATTATCTGTAGGATTAAAATGGGAATATATTCAAAAAAAATTTAAAAAACTTGTCAAAAAATTTCACCCTGATATGAATTTAGGAAATAAAAAATATGAAGATAAACTAAAAGTAATTACTTTTGCTTATACTCAGTTAAAAAATACATATAGGATAAACATTGACACCTAATTTAAATATTACACCGGATATAAAAATATCTGTAAAACAAACTTTTGGATTCGATAGTGATATGGAAATAGAAGCTTTTTCAAAAAAAAGTGAATACGTGCCTACTATAGACCCAGATTATATATTCGATCGTGATACAACTTTAGCAATACTAAGTGGTTTTTCAAATAATAAAAAAGTAATTGTACATGGATATCATGGAACAGGTAAAAGCACTCATATCACTCAAGTTGCTGCAAGATTAAATTGGCCTTGTATAAGAATAAACTTGGACTCACATATAAGTAGAATAGATTTAATTGGAAAAGATGCCATTGTATTAAAAGATGGGAAGCAAATTACAGAATTTAAAGAGGGAATTTTACCTTGGTCATTTCAAAATCCAGTTGCTTTAGTCTTTGATGAATACGACGCAGGAAGAAGTGATGTTATGTTTGTATTGCAAAGAATTCTTGAAAGTGATGGATCGTTTACACTTTTAGATAAAAACAAAGTAGTAAAACAAAATAAATATTTTAGATTATTTGCTACTGCTAATACTATTGGCTTAGGTGATACTACAGGATTATACACTGGAACTCAGCAAATTAATCAAGCTCAACTTGATAGATGGGAAATAGTTACTTCATTAAATTATTTAAGTTTGGAAAAAGAAATGGAAATAGTTTTAGCAAAAAATAAAAAATTAAATAACACTAAAGGTAAAGAAAAAGTAGCAAATATGATAAAAGTTGCTTCTTTAACTAGAAAAGGTTTTATAGCTGGAGATATATCAACAGTAATGAGTCCACGTACCGTGCTAAACTGGGTAAACAATACAGATATTTTTGGAGATATAGGATATGCCTTTAGAGTTACTTTTTTAAATAAATGTGACGAAATTGAAAAAAATACAATTGCTGAATACTATCAAAGATGTTTTGGTGAAGACTTGCCAGAATCCCTTGTTAATGTTCATAAATAAATGAACAAAGAAGATAATCACAAAGAAAAATTTAAACAGGCACTTATTTCAACAATTAAAGTTATTTCTGAAGACTTTAAAATTGAAAAAAAAAATAAAAAAAATTTTAGTTCTGAAAATTTTAATTTTTTCGAGCTAGATAATCTTAACAATAAAAATGACTATATTAAATTACGAGCAAATACTGACTCGGAAGCACTAAAAATAAAATTCTCAAATTTTGAAATTTATAAAAAAAATTTGCCAAAAAATTCTTCTTGCAAAGGCTTATATGATATTGCAGAAAAAATAAGATACGAAACTCTAGGAAAAAAAATGCTTAAAGGGATATCTAAAAATTTACATGAAAACTATGAATATCAAACTTTAATTAAAAGAAAAGATCAGCTTAAAACCAAAAAAGATGTTGAAATTTCAGAAGCATTTGAGCTTTATATGTTACAAAATCTCTTTGGTTTAAAATTAAATTCATTGTCGAAAAAAATATTAAGTTTTTGGGAAAATGAATTCAAGTCATCGATAGGTAAACACTTAAAATATTTTAACGAAAATTTAGAAAATCAGGATGCTTATAATGAAAAATTTTCTAAAATATTACAACAAATGGATATTTTTGAAGATGATAAAAATGAAAAGAATGAAGCTCAAAACAATGAAAATGATAATGATAATAATTTAAATCAGGATGACGAATCAGAAAATCAAGATCAACAAGAAAAAAGGAAGGAAGAAGAAAGTGAAAGTGGTATAGATTCTGACTATGATTTTAATGATTATAAAATTGACGAACAATTAGTAGATACAGATTCAAATAATCCAAATTTAGAAAAGATCCTTCAAAAAAATAATTTATTAATCAATAATAAAGATTATAAAATATTTACTACAGAATTTGATGAGACTGCTAAAGCAGAAAATCTTGAGAATGCAGAAGAAATTTTAAAACTAAGAAAAAGTTTAGACCAACAATTAATTAGTTTTCAGGATTTAATCACTAAATTAGCAAATAAACTTCAGAGACAACTACTTGCTAAACAAAACAGATCATGGGAGTTTGATTTAGAAGAAGGGTTATTAGATAGTTCAAAATTGTCAAGAGTAGTAATGGATCCATATAATTCTTTATCATTCAAAAAGGAAAAAGATTTAGATTTTAAAGATACGATAGTTACATTATTAATCGATAATTCAGGATCAATGAGGGGTAGACCGATTACCATTGCAGCTCTTTGTGCAGATATATTGTCTAGAACGCTTGAAAGATGTTCGGTAAAAGTTGAAATACTTGGATTTACAACAAAAAATTGGAAAGGCGGTAAGAGCAGAGAAGATTGGAATAAAAAAAATAAACTCAAACATCCGGGGAGACTTAATGATTTAAGACATATTATTTATAAAAGTGCAGATACACACTGGAGACAATCAAAAAAAAATTTAGGTTTGATGCTTAAAGAAGGTCTTCTCAAAGAAAATATAGATGGTGAGGCAATATTATGGGCGTACAACAGATTAAAAAAAAGAAAAGAGGAAAGAAAAATATTAATGGTAATATCAGATGGAGCTCCAGTAGATGACTCTACTTTATCTGTAAACTCAGGAGATTATTTAGAGAGACATCTCAAAAAAGTAGTTAAAATAATTGAGTCTAAAAGTAATATAGAAATTTTAGCAATAGGAATAGGTCATGATGTTTCTAGATATTATAATAAAGCAATAAAAATAACCGATGTTCAAGAATTAGGTGATGTTATGATTGGACAACTAAGTAAACTATTTGATAATAAGAAAGAGCTCCATTAAATTTTTAATAAATCTTTATTGTTCCAAATTATTTTTATTTCTGCACCTCCTCTAGTCTCAGAATTCCTAAAGACCAATGAAGCTTTATTTTTTTCTAATAAAGTTTTACCAATAAATATACCTAACCCAAGTCCATGTTTTGATTTATCTATACTTCTAACAGACTTAATATAAGGTTCACCAATTTTATTAATTACATCTCTTGGGAATCCTTTTCCATCATCTTCGACAATAATTTCAGAACTTTCACTATCACTTTTTATTGTTATATATATTTTATTTTTTGCAAATTTATTTGCATTTCCAATAAAATTTCTTAAACCATAAATTAGCTCTATAGATTTTTTAAATGTAAATGAATTTGTATCTTGCTCATCATTTATAATAAATTTTTTATCTGATATTTCTTCAAATGATTTAACTATTTGATTAATATATTCAAATAAACTTAAATTTTTATCAATAAAGTCATCTTCAATCGCAGGATTTAAAGTAAGTTTTTTTAATATGTTGTTACATCTCTCAACTTGACTTTTTAATAATTCAACATCTTTTTTTAGGTCGTTATTATCTTTTAATGAGTCAAATAAATCTTGAGAAATTATTTTAATTGTTGATAAAGGTGTGCCCAAAGAATGTGCGGCAGCGGCAGCCTGACCTCCTAAAGAAACAAGCTCATGTTCCTTAGCTATAACTTCTTGTATTTTATCTAGAGCTTCTTGTCTAACCCTAGACTCGTTTCCAAAAGTTAAAGCAAAATAGTTTAAAAAAATTAAAGCTATAATTAAAGCTATTGGTATAGAATAGTAATAGTATTTATTAAATATATAATTGTTTAAAGGTGACGGAAGCTCTTCATGTATAAATGTCAAAAAAATAACAGATAAAACAGTTAAAGTTATTAAAATTAAATTTGTCCTAATGCTTAAACTTGATGATGAAAATATACTAGGTATTAACAAAAAAATAGAGAATGGATTAATTGTGCCTCCAGTTAAATATAATAAAAAGCTTAATTGAAGTATATCAATAATCAAAAAAGTAAGAGATTTCTTTTCTGAAAGAAGAGTATCACTATCAAAATAAATTAAATATAAATTACTAAAAATACTTAATAATATTATTGAATTTGCTAAAATAAAATCAAATTCAAAATTAAAAATAAATTTTACAGTATTAATTGTTATAAGTTGTCCAATAATCGCTATCCATCGCAAATTTATATATGTTGGCTTATTTAAATAGTAATATGAATCTGAAGTTTTAGAAAACTTCATTATTAAACATCAAGATTTGATACATTGATTGCATTCTCTACAATAAAATCTTTTCTAAGAGCTACATCATTTCCCATTAATGTATGTATTAACTCATGATCTTTTTTTAAATCTTTAGAATATTGTACCCTTAATAAATTTCTTGTTTCAGGATTTATTGTAGTGTTCCACAATTCCTCTGGATTCATCTCTCCTAGTCCCTTAAAACGTTGTATATTTAGTTTAGATTTTTCATCTAAATATTTTTTTTTATATTCTTTTGATTCTTTTCTTAATTTTTTTAGATCCTTGCAATGATTTAAAATATAGTTCTCTAATTCTTTCTCATCTTTAATATATACTCCTTTTGTGCCTTTATTAATTTTATACAATGGAGGTTGGGCAAGATAAACATGGCCATTTTCAATTAATTTATTAAATGGTTTATTATTAAAAAAAGTTAACAATAAAGCTCTGATATGTGAGCCGTCCACATCAGCATCTGTCATAATTATAATTTTTCCATATCTTAAATCTTTTAAATCAAATTCTTCATTCTTGGGATCTAAGCCTAAAGCATTGATTAACGTTACAATTTCGTTTGATGAAATGAGTTTTGATAATGTTTTAGTTCTAATTTCGTTTAGATTTCCGTTAGAATTTTTTTTACTACCATTCGAACTAGTATAAGTATTTAAAATTTTTCCCCTTAATGGTAAAACTGCTTGAAATTCTCTATTTCTTCCTTGTTTTGCTGAACCTCCTGCTGAGTCTCCTTCGACTATAAATAATTCTGTTCCTTCTTGTTTAGAAATTTGACAATCAGCTAATTTTCCAGGCAGTCCCGTAAGCTCTAAAGATCCTTTTCTTCTTACATTCTCTCTAGCTTTTTTTGCAACATCTCTAGCAAGGGCTGCTTGGACAATCTTAGTTAGTAAAATTTTTACTATTGCAGGGTTTTGATCAAACCAAACAGACAATTTTTCATTTGTCATAGTTTCTACTATATTTCTTACTTCTGATGATACTAGTTTATCTTTTGTCTGCGAAGAAAACTTTGGATCTGGCATTTTTATTGATAGAACACAAGTTAATCCCTCTTTGATATCATCTCCTGAAATTGATAATTTATTTTTCTTAAGTAAATTTTGTTCATTCGAGTATTTATTTATTACTCTTGTTAAAGCACTTCTAAAACCTAGAAGATGTGTTCCTCCATCTTTTTGAAATATATTATTTGTATATGAATAAATATCTTCTGAGTAACCTAAATTCCATTTTAAAGAACACTCCATTTCAATACTATTTTTTGATCCTTCAATAAATATTGGTTTTTTAAATAAATCATTATCATTTCTATTTTTTAATTTTTCTCTTTTTTCATCTAAAAATTCAACAAATTCTAATATGCCACCCTCAAATTTAAATTCTACATTTTTAGTTTTCTTCTGTGTTAAGTCATTAATTTTTATTTTTATACCTTTATTTAAAAAAGCCAGCTCCCTCATTCTTTTTTGAATTGTATTAAAGTTAAATTTGGTTGTAGAGAATATTTCTTTCGAGGGTAAGAAATTTATTTGCGTTCCTGTATTATTTGACTTACCTATAGCTTTTAAAGGTCTAATTGCATTACCGTTTTTAAATTCAACAAAATACTTTTTTCCATCTCTTTCAATTATAAGTTCTAATTTTTCTGATAAAGCATTTACTACAGAAACTCCTACACCATGTAAACCTCCAGATACTTTGTATGAATCGTGATCAAACTTTCCACCTGCATGCAGTTGAGTCATTATTACTTCAGCAGCAGATTTTTTTTCTCCTTTGTGAATATCAGTTGGTATTCCTCTACCATCATCTTTTACAGTAATTGTACCATTTGAATTAATATCAACTTGGATATTTTTACAATGACCTGCCAGCGCCTCATCAATGGAATTGTCTACAACTTCATAAACCATATGATGTAATCCAGTGCCATCATCGGTATCACCGATGTACATTCCAGGTCTTTTTCTAACTGCATCAAGACCTTTTAGAACTTTTATAGAGTCTGCCTGATAATCCTTATTTTTTGTGTTTTTTATCATTTTATTTTTTTTTTGGAAAAAAATAATTATATCATTTTTTAACAAAATATAAAATTCGCATAGACTATTAGGTTAAATAAAGGTTGCTACATAATAACAATTTAAAGAATAAAAAATATTTTTTCTATTTTTTAAAAATTAATAGAAAATTGATTATTTTTGGCGGAGAGAGTGGGATTCGAACCCACGATAGAGTAAACCCTATACACGCTCTCCAAGCGTGCGCCTTAAGCCACTCGGCCATCTCTCCCAAATAAATTATATAAATTTTTTATTTGAAAAATTTCTTAGAGATATATTCATTTATTTTAAAAACTAAATATTTAAAATTTCCTCTAAAAGATTTATGAATTTTTTTAAATTTTATCACAAACTGATTACTTCCTGGAATACTATCTCTTTGTTGGTGAGTTAAATCCTCTACCTTTATATCATGACCCTTGTTTCTCAATACTTCATTTTTAATTTCACACATCTTCCTATTTACATGGAATGCTACGAAAGACTCAAAAAATTCGGCAGAATAAATATATTCATTTAATGAAAATCTAAACTTTTTTGATCCAGGAAATCTATAATTTATATCATCTATAGTCTTTTTACAAAAATTAATAAATGAAAACTTAGATGGATTAAAAAAACCTTTTGATCCATAGCTGACTCCGTAACTATGAAAAACATCTTCTACAGCTAACAGACCTTCATCCTTTATATGCGAAATGCAACAACAAGTCGTTACTATTTGTTGAAAGTTGGTATGCCCACCATCATCTAAAATAATATCTACATCACCAACTTTATCAAAAAAATTATTCCAAAATTTTTCATCTCCCTGATTGCCAATAAATATTTCAAATCCATATTTTTCAAATCTTTTTGCCTCAGGATTGAGTTCAACACCTATAATTCTTGCCTGATCACCAAAATAATTTCTCCACATAAATAATGATCCACCGGACAAAACTCCTATTTCAACAAATGTAATTTTTTTTCCTCTGAATTTAGAAAATAATTTCTCATAGATTGGAAAATAATTCTTATATTTAAGGGTATAATATTCACTTTCGTGAAAAAATTTTATTAAATCATTGTTAATAGACATGTCTTAAATTTAAATTTATAAGTATTTAAAGATGAAAGAATACATTTTATTTTTATTTTTTCTATGAAAAAAATAATTTACGATTTTGGTGCATGTCGAGGTGAAAATTTTCCTTATTATTTATTAAAATCAGATTTAATTATTGCAGTTGAGGCAAATACTGAAAACTGTAACCATATAAAAACAAAATTTGCAAAAGAAATAGATGAAGGAAAAATAATTTTAGAAACTTGTATTTTGTCAGAAAATAACAATAAAAAAGAAAAGTTTTATATCCACAAAGAAGATTATTTGCTCGGTCAATACCCAAAACCCAATGATAAAAATATAGAAAACTTCATTGTGACAGAATTAGAAAGTAAAGATGTTATTACAATTATTAAATCTTATGGTGAGCCTTATTACATTAAAATTGATTTAGAGCAGTACGATAATGTAATTTTAAAAAGAATTTTATCTAACAAAATTATACCAAATTATATTTCAGCAGAAGCAACAAGTACTGAAATTCTAGACTCATTTTTATTAATCGGAAAATATAAAGCATTTAAGTTAGTAGAAGGCAATAATGTTGAATATTTATATAAAAAAACTGAAATAAATACTGCTAAAAATAAAATAAATCATTCTTTCTCCAAAAACTCAGCCGGGCCTTTTGGAAATGATATTTATGGAGATTGGATTGACAAAAATAATTTTATTGAATTTATGAATTACAAAAAAATTGGCTGGAGGGATATACATTGTTCTTCTATAGATAGTCCTGAAAAAGAAGAAAATTATAAAAAATATATTAATATAGATAATAAAAGAGAAAAGTACGCAAAAAGAAATAAAAGATTCTCAAGGTTGATTTCAAAGTTAAATTTTTTTAATAACTAAGAATAATTTTTCCACTTTTCTAAAATACTTACGTTATCAATTGTCTCTTTAAAATTAGGTAGTGGATAAGAAAGTTCCTTTTTATTATTAATTAAAAAACTAGAAATAGTTTCAATTTCACTTTGGTACGAATTAATTATATTCTCACAATTTATCAATTCACTTTTTTTATTATTAATTATTTGTATATAAGACCTAGTTGAGGGAAACCAAGGTTCATTAATTATTATTTCTCCATCTAACGTTTTTATTTTTATTTTATTATCAAGTTTTTTATTTATAGATACTTCTATGTCTGCGGTAATATCATGAAATTTTAACTTTATGTATGAGTATTCATCAACCCCAGTTGATCCATATTTTTTTTTAACATCTATAATTGATGGATTAATATTTAAATTGTTTTTATTTATTACTGAAATTAATTCTCTCACTAAAGAAGTAGGATAGCAACCAGCATCCCATATAGCTCCTCCACCTAAATCAGGATTAAAAAGTCTTTTATTTTTGTTTGGTCTTTTTAACCTTAAGCCAAATATTTTCTTTCCACCAATAGCATCATTTCCAAAAGAAGCACTGATATGTTTAATTTTATTTGGATGGATCTTTTTTATAGTTGATAAGATTTGTAAGAAAAAAGGGTGATACCTAAAAGTTAGTCCTTCAGCAAAAAAAACATTATTTAACTTTACTGCATTTATAATTTCTTCTATATCTGAAAGCTTTAAAGTTGCAGGCTTTTCTACTAAAATATGTTTTTTTAAAATAGCAGATTTTATACACCATTCTTTATGCATAGAATGTGGTAAGGCAATATAAACAATATCAACGTCTTTGCTTTTAATAAGGTCTTCATAATTTGTGAAAACATATTCATTCTCTAAATTAAATTTTTTTTTGAAGAAAATTCTTTTTTCAGTACTTTTACTAGCTACTGCAAATAATTTAGAATTAAAAGAATTTTGAAATCCAGATGAAAAAGCTCTAGCTGCATTTCCAAGTCCTATAATTCCCCAGTTTATATATTTTTTCATTAAATTAAGATATGCTAATACATATAAAAAAAAATGAAAATAAAAAAAATTTTCCAAAGTTTATTCAAAACTATTTTTTATAAACTATTTAAGTTGTGCTACGGGAAAATAAGAGAAATTAACAATTTTGATAAAATAAATGTTAAAAGTGTAGTAGTAGAAAATATTAAGTCTGATGTTTTTCCTGAAAAAGAATATAAAATTTATAATATTCCTAACGGTAGAATATATACGGATACAATTCAAAATGTTGCTATAATTAAAAATAATTATTTAGTACCAAATGTATCCTTTCAACAAATTGATGGAGAGCTTAAATCATCGAGTTTTAACAATGCATTAAATATAGGGACGCCCAGATTAAAAAAAAACATCAATGGAACCATTTTTTCTCTAGTTCAAGGTGCAAGTGGAAATAATTATTTCCACTTTTTATTTGATGTAATCGCTCGATTAAAATTATACCAACAAAAAAATTCTTTGGATGAGATTGATTATTTTTATGTACCAGGAACATATGAATGGCAAAAAAAAATATTTAAAACTTTTAAAATTGAAAGCAATAGACTTATAGATAGTCAAAAAATTAGACATATTAAAGGTGATAAAATTATAGCAGTTGATCATCCCTGGTATTTCAAAGGAACTATGCAGAATGAAGTTTTTAATGTTCCTTCTTGGATTGTAAAATGGTTAAGAGAAAAATTTTTAAATATGCATGTAAAATTTAATTGTAGTGATAAAGTATTCATAGATAGGTCAGAATCAAAATTTAATCACTGTAAGCTTCAAAATAATGATGAAATAATTAATTTTCTTAAATTAAAAGGATTTGAGTCATACAAAGTAGGACAGCTAGATTTTTTTCAACAAATTTATTTATTTAATAATGCAAAAATTATAATTGGACCTCATGGAGCAGCGCATACCAATATTGTATTTTGCAAACCCAAAACTAATATAATTGAAATTATACCTGATACTCATCCAAGTAAAAAATGCAACAGATTAAGTGAGATTTTAAATCTTAGCTATTTAAGAATAAAAACACCAAAATTAGAAAATAATAATATTCATGGTGACATTAAATTTAACATAGATGAGTTAAAAAACATAATTGATAAGATTATTTAGTTTCAATAAAATCCTTAAAATTATTTATATTCTTTATCAAGTAATCAGGAAAACTATCATCAATATTAATTAATTCGTACTGATGACCTCTTCCAAATAAATCTATTTTTTTTGTTATTTTATCTTCGATTATTGAAGGAGAAGAATAGCTGTCTGCAGCAAATTCATTATGGGCAAAAGTTTTTAGCTTTATAGAAATATTTTTAGGATCTAAAATATTATTAAAATGCCAACCAGAGTTTTCAAAAATTTGAATATTTTTTTCTTTATCAAATCTAAAAAATGAATATTTTAAATTTTTTTTTTTAACTTTTTGTCTCATATAGTCTATTGATTTTAAAAATTTTTTTTTGCACACTCTTGTACCTTCCCAGGGGCTTTCATATGGATTATAAATATTAAATTTATAACAAAAAGATTTATGCATAAAAATCCCATATTTTTTTTTTAAATTGAAATTTTTTAAACTCTTAGGATTTGGTATTTCATCTGGATCTGAAAAAAATATATAATCTTCCTTATTTGCAAAATCTAAATTTTTAATTATGTGTTCTCTTTGAACTGCTTGCTTTTGCCATTCATTCGTATTGTTTGGAAATGGATTATCTAAAGTTATATATTTAATTTTTGATTTATCAAAATTTTTATCTAAATTAAAATTCAATTTTTTTTCGTTTCCTTTATGATCGTATCTAGATTCACAAATAACAAAGAAATCAATATGATTTTTGAGTATATTATATCTTAAATCAAACATCATGTTTTCATTAAAAAAAGTAATACAATCAATTAGCTTATTCATTGTTATTTATTTTTAATACTCCTATAAATGCCTCTTGAGGAATTTCAACTTTTCCAAATTGTTTAGATCTGACCTTACCCTTTTTTTGTTTATCGAGAAGTTTTCTTTTCCTATCTCTTGCGCCACCACCGTGGATTTTTGTTAGTACATCTTTCTTGAAACCTTTAATTGTTTCTCTCGCTATAATTTTCCCTCCAATTGCAGCCTGGATCGGTATCATAAAATTATGTCTCGGTATTAAATCTTTTAATTTTTCACATACTTCTCTACCAATAGATTGTGCAAAATCTTTGTGAACCATCATTGAAAGTGCATCGACTTGTTCTGAATTAACTAAAATTCCTAATTTAACTAAATTACCTTCTCTATGACCTATAATTTCATAATCGAAACTAGCATATCCGCTTGTCATTGATTTTAATCTATCATTAAAATCAAAAACTATCTCATTTAATGGAATTTCATAATTTAAAATTGCTCTATTGCCAGAATAATTTAAATTGGTTTGGACTCCCCTTTTATTTTGGCATAATTTAATTATTGATCCAAGATATTGATCTGGTGTAATTATTGTTGCCTTAATCCAAGGTTCTTCTATATATTTTATAAAGGTTGGGTCTGGTAAATTTGTAGGATTTTGTAAATCTAAAGTTTCACCTTTATTTAAATGAATTTTATAAACTACACCTGGTGTTGTGGTAATTAAGTTTATATCAAATTCTCTTTCTAATCTTTCAGTAATAATTTCTAAGTGTAAAAGACCAAGAAAACCACATCTAAAACCAAGACCCAAAGCAGATGATGACTCTGCTTCATATGAGAAACTTGCATCATTTAATTGAAGTTTACCAAGACCATCTTTTAGTTTTTGATACTCTGAACTATCTACTGGAAATAAGCCACAAAATACGACTGGTTTACTTGGTTTAAATCCTGGCAAAGCTTCGTTAAGGACTCTTTCTGCTTCACATATAGTATCTCCCACTTTAGTTTCAGATAAACTTTTTATTCCAGTAATAATAAATCCTATTTCTCCTGAATGAAGTTCATCAATATCTTTTGGCTTAGGAGTAAAAACACCAACTTTTTCAATAATATATTCTTGATTAGTTGACATCATTTTAATTTTCATGTTCCTTTTTATTTTTCCATCAATTACTCTAACTAAAATAACTACTCCGAGATATGAGTCATACCAACTATCTACTAATAAACATTTCAATTTTTCATCTTGATTGCCTTTTGGTGCAGGCAAATTTTCTATAATTTTTTCTAAAATTTCATCTATGCCTATTCCAGTTTTACCTGAACAGGAAACTGCATTGGAAGTATCAATCCCAATTACATCTTCGATTTGTTGTTTTGTTCTTTCTATATCTGATGCTGGTAAATCAATTTTATTTAAAACAGTAACTATTTCATGATTGATATCTAAAGCTTGATAAACATTAGCTAATGTTTGCGCTTCAACTCCCTGGGTACTATCTACAATTAATATAGATCCTTCACATGCATATAAAGATCTACTTACCTCATAACTAAAATCTACATGTCCAGGAGTATCAATAATATTTAAAATATAATTTTTTCCATTTTTAGATTTATAATTTAATTTTACTGTTTGAGCTTTTATTGTTATGCCTCTTTCACGCTCAATATCCATTGAGTCAAGAACTTGGGCTTTCATTTCTCTTTCTGATAGACCGCCACATTTATGGATTATTCTATCAGCTATGGTAGATTTTCCGTGATCTATATGTGCAATAATCGCAAAATTTCTAATATTATCGATTTCGCTCATTATGATCTTAATTTTGCACTAGCTTTCTCTTCGACATTAGAAATAATTTTTTGTGAAATTTCATTTAGATCTTTTTCATTCAAAGTTTTAAAATCCGACTGAATAGTTACTTTAAAAGCTATTGATTTTTTATCTGAAGATATATTTTCTCCTTGATAAACATCAAAAATTTTGACACTTTTGATTAGCGAATTATCTACTTTAGAAATAATGTCTATTAAATCTTGTGCCTTAAAATCCTTTTGAACAACAAAAGCAAAATCTCTTTCTGATTTTTGGTAATCTGAGAATGTTATTGTTGGTTTATTTTTTTTGTTTTGAGTTTTGTATTTAACTAGATTTTCTAGAAAAATTTCAAATCCATATGTGTTTTCAATTATTTTTGGATGAATTTCTCCAAAATAAGCTAGTAATTTTCCACTATCTTTTGTTATTATAGAACCAGATCTGCCTGGATGATAGTAGCTTGCTGACTTAGTATCAATTTTAGTATCATTTTTATCTATGCCCAGCTCAACTAAAGTTTGTACAACATCTTTTTTAATATCAAAAATATCTAATTGATGCTCTATTCTAATGCCACAAATAACTAATATTTGTTGGCCAGGTTTATTACCAATAAACGAGGGACCAATTTCAAATAATGATTGGTTTTCAAAACCTCTATCAATATTTTTTTTTAAATAATGAATTAAATTTGGATATAGAGAACTTCTTAATACGCTTAAATCCGAACTTATTGGATTAATTATCTTTACCTCTTGATGATCTTCTAAAAAAATTTTATTTATTTTTTCATCTGTAAATGACCAAGTGATTGTTTCGAGGTACCCCTTTGAAGCAACAGACCTCTGGGCTAAATGAAAATGTCTTTGAAAAGTATTTAATGTTGGTTTTAATCTTTTTTTTTCAGGTTCAACTGATTTAATTTTATCAAATCCTTTAATTCTTATAATCTCTTCCACTAAATCTATTTGACCATATATATCAGGTCTCCAACTTGGAATTTCTACAATTAATTTTTTTCCTTTTCTTTTAGTTGTAAATCCTAAATCTTCCAAAATTTTAGTTATTTCACTATTTTTAATTTGTATACCGATTGTTTTAGATGCAAGAATTGGATCAAATATAATCTTTTTAATTTCTATTTTTTTTGTAGATTGAATATCTATTTTTGAAACTTCACCTCCACAGATTTTTGTTATCATTTGAGAGGCTTTTTCAAGTCCCATGGAAATAGAATTTGGATCAATTCCTCTTTCAAATCTAAATTTTGCGTCACTATTTAAATCCAATTTTTTTGCTGTGTTTCTTGTTATCTCTGGGTCAAAATAAGCTGACTCTAATAAAATATTTTTTGTATTTAATTCTGTTCCAGATCTTATGCCACCTATAATTCCTCCCAATCCTAATACTCCTTGATGGTCTGAAATAACACACATACCATCATCTAAATTATAATTTTTATTATCTAAAGCTTTAAAATTTTCACCTTTTTTAGAATTTCTAACAATAATTTCCTTATTTACTTTATCTACATCATATGCATGGAGCGGCCTATTTAAATCAAACATCACATAGTTTGTTATATCAACTACTGCTGAAATTGGTCTTAAACCTAAAGATAAAATTCTTTTTTTTAACCACTCAGGACTCTCTTGATTTTTAATATTTTTAATTAAACAACTCCCAAATATCGTGCAAGATTGATTTTTATTTTTCTCTATTTTTACCTTTAAAGTATGCTTGGTTGATTTTTTAACTTTAATATTATCTTTATCAATTAATTTCCCAAAACCACTTGCAGAAAGATCTCTCGCTATGCCTCTAATTCCCAAACAATCTGGTCTATTAGGAGTTATTGATAATTCGATAACATTTTCTGAACTATTGTTAAAATAACTTTTACCTATTTTTGATTTATAGTTTTGATTTAATTCAATAATTCCATCACTTTCATTTGACAAATTTAGCTCAGACTCAGAACAAAGCATACCGAAGGATGTTTCTCCTCTTATTTTTGAAACTTGAAGTTTTAAATTATTTTTTGGAATTACAGATCCCGGTGGGGCATAAATAGTTAACAAATTATCTTTGGCGTTAGGTCCACCACAAACAACTTTAACTAATTCTTTTTTTCCAATATCAACTTGGCACAACTTCAATCGATCTGCATTTGGGTGTTTTGTTGTTTTTACTATTTTTGCAATAATAAAATCACTTAACTCATTTTTAACAGGTTCAACTTTTTCAACTTCTAAACCTGTATTGTTTAATTTTTCAATAATTTGTGCCTCAGTTTTTTTTGTTTTTAAGTGATCTTGAAGCCAATTTTTTGTAAACTTCATTTGCTTAAACCTCGATAATTTGTTGGAACATCTAAAGGATCAAAACCATAATAATTTAACCACCTATAATCACACTCAAAAAAAGATCTTAAATCATTAATTCCGTACTTTAGCATTGCTAACCTATCTATTCCTATTCCAAATGCAAAACCTTGATATTTATTTGGATCAACTTTTGAATTTTTGAGAACATTTGGATGTACCATTCCACACCCAAGTATTTCTAACCATTTATCTCCTTCTCCTATTACAATTTTATTATTTACAATTTTATATCCAATATCTACTTCTGCTGATGGCTCTGTAAAAGGAAAGTGACTTGGTCTAAATCTCATTTTAATTTTTTCTACTTCAAAAAATTCTTTTATAAAATAATTTAAACAACCTTTTAAGTGCCCCATAGTTATGTTTCTATCAATATGAAGTCCCTCTAACTGATGAAACATAGGAGTATGTGTTTGGTCACTGTCACTTCTATATGTTCTTCCAGGTGCTATTATTTTAAATGGTGGTTTTCCTTTTAACATTGTTCTTACCTGAACTGGCGAAGTATGAGTTCTTAATAATGTTTTCATATTCTCTTCAATATAAAATGTGTCATGCATATCTTTTGCAGGGTGATTTTCTGGTGTGTTAAGTGCAGTAAAATTATAATAATCAGTCTCTACATCAGGACCTTCCTCAACACTAAATCCAATTTCTGAAAATATAGATGATATCTCATCTATTACTTGTGATACTGGATGAATTTTACCTATTCTAAAATCTTTTTCTGGTAGTGTCACATCATCTTTTTCCTTTTTAACTCTTTCTTCAATTTCAACTTCAACTAGCTTTCTAGCTTGACTGTTAAATAATTTTGTTAGTTCTTGTTTTGCATTGTTTATTTTTGATGCAGTATTTTTTTTATCTTCGGGAGATAGTGATCCAAGTTTTTTAAATTCTGAATTTAGGAAACCATTTTTGCCAAAAATATCTACTCTTATAACTTCTAGATCTTTAGAACTTTTAGAATTAGAAAGTTTATTTTTTAATTCGTCTTTTAATTTTTCAAAATCCAGCATTTTTACAGATTATTTCTTAACTAGAGAAAAACAATAGAGAAGATTAATTAAGTGCTGCTTGGGCTTTTTTAACAATAGTTTTGAAGGCTTCTGGATTATCGTAAGCTATTTCTGCTAGAATTTTTCTATCTATTTTTATACCCGATTTGCTCAAACCATTTATAAATTTTGAATATGTTAACCCCTCTGATCTTACTCCAGCATTGATTCTTTGTATCCATAAAGATCTAAATTCTCTTTTTTTATTTCTTCTATCCCTATAAGCATACTGCATAGCTTTTTCCATAGCTTGTCTAGCAACTCTTATTGTATTTTTTCTTCTTCCCCATTGTCCTTTAACTGCCTTAAATACTTTTTTATGTTTTGCTTTGCTAGTTACTCCTCTTTTTACACGGGCCATATTATCCTCTTAAGCTATAAGGCATGTAAGATTTTACAATTTTACTATCTTGTTTTGACATTACTGTTGTGCCTCTTTGTTTTCTTATTTGTGAATTTGTTCTTTTAATCATACCATGTCTTTTTCCTGCCTGAGCCATTATTACTTTTCCTTTGGCAGAAATTTTAAATCTTTTTTTTGCTGAACTTTTGGTTTTTAGTTTTGGCATAATTTTCAGGGTTTATACAAATATTAATATTGTTTTACAACTAATATTATTAGCTATATTGGCTGAATCACCATAATCATTTGCTTGCCATCAAATTTTGGCTGAAGTTCTACTCTTCCAAATTCATGCATATCTTTTTTAATTTTATCCATTAACTCATTTCCAAGATGTGAATGCTGCAATTCTCTTCCTTTGAATTTAATTGTAAATTTAACTTTATCCCCTTTAGATAAAAATTTTTGTGCGTTCTTGATCTTAAAAGTATAATCATGAACCTCTGTAACAGGTCTTAATTTGATTTCTTTTAACTCTATTTTTTTTTGCTTCTTTTTTGCTTTATTAGCTTTTTTTTGTTGGTCATACTTAAATTTTCCCATATCCATTATTTTACATACAGGTGGTTTTGCATTTGGAGCTATTTCGATTAAATCTAGTCCTTCATCATTTGCTTTTGAAATGGCCTCATTGGTATTTAAAATTCCAAGATTTTGTCCATCACTAGTTATAACCTGTACTTCGGGAGATGTAATTTTAAAATTAAATCGTGGTCCTCTGGGTTTGGTTCTTCTTTGAAAATAGTTTTGTTTAAAATCTGGCACTTAATTTGATGGGACTTTATTTAAAGCAGAATACTTTTTTAAGAATAATTTTAAATCCATATTTTCTTGATTGCTAGTATTTAATCTTCTAATCGTTACTGAGATGCTGTCAACTTCTTTTTTACCACAAATCA
>MDSY01045322.1_pt1 | contig 27622 bp, 19 predicted proteins | sample 811131 | NCBI WGS metagenome assembly MDSY01 (sample SAMN05326643, study PRJNA326480) | marine metagenome | isolation source: seawater | place: Atlantic Ocean: South West | collected 2010
GACAACAGGTCAGCGCCAAAATGTAGTGCAATGATTTCATCGGTTCTCGTCTGTCAGTGTTTCACAATGGTAATCAACTCGAATACGTTCTGTCGGTGCCCTTCCGCGGCCGCCGCCTTCCTGGCCACTTTGATCCAATTTCATGGCTTGCATCAACCGGGCTCTTTCTGCGCGCATCCAATCCCGCTTTGCCGCATCGTCCTCCAAGTCAAAGTACTTGATGCCATCGACAAAGGTCTGTTCAGCTTGAGCATAAACGCTCAATGGATGGTCGCTCCAAACCACAACATCGGCATCCTTGCCAACTGCGAGCGATCCCACCCGATGATCAACCCGCAACAATTTGGCGGGGTTTAAGGTGACAAACTTCAGGGCCTCTTCCTCTGAGACTCCGCCATACTTAACCGCCTTTGCTGCTTCTTGATTCAGTCGGCGCGCCATTTCAGCATCGTCCGAATTGAATGCCGTCACGATGCCCTGACCGTGCAAGACCGCCCCATTGTATGGGATGGCGTCTTTGACTTCATACTTGTAGGCCCACCAATCGCTAAAGCTAGAGGCTCCCGCACCGTGCTCCGCCATTTTGTCTGCCACCTTATAGCCCTCCAAAATGTGCGTGAACGTATTCATTGTAAAGCCCATGGAGTCCGCAACGTGCATCAGCATGTTGATTTCATCTTGTCGGTAGCTATGGCACGTCACAAAACGCTCACTATTGAGGATCTGACTCAACGTTTCCAATTCCAAATCACGTCGAGGCGCAGCAGGAAGCGTGTTGTTGCGCTTTGCCTTACGGCTAGCCGTGCGTAGCATTTGTGCGTGGTCTTTCCACGCTTGTTCATACTCCCGAGCACGAATGAAATGGTCATAATACACTTGCTCCACACCCATGCGCGTTTGCGGAAAACGCGAACGGTAATCGTTGCCCCAATTGCTTTGCTTGACATTTTCACCAAGGGCAAACTTGATGAACGGAGGTGCAGCAGCAAACATCATCGCTTGAGGCGAAGCGCCCCAGCGGAATTTGATGATGGCACTTTGACCCCCGATTGGATTGGCAGAACCATGTAAAATCTGCGCTGACGTAACTCCTCCGGCAAGCTGGCGGTAGATATTCACGTCCTCACTGTTGACACATGTTTCGATGCTCACCTCAGCGCTACTCGCTTGGGTCCCTTCGTTGATTCCCCGTGTGGCAGCAATGTGCGTATGCTCGTCGATGATGCCCGGAGTCACATGCTTTCCTCGGCCGTCCACCAATTCGAACGTCGGAATTTGGTTTCCAAATATGTCCTCTGCAATCAAATCCTGACCAATGGCGAGAATCTTTCCATCCTGCAAGATGACATCCGCTTGTTCGATCCGGCCTTCCGCTTCACATGTCCAGACGGTAGCGCCTCGAATCCATGTGGTCTCCGCTTGAGGCCGTTCCGCGTTGCCATAGGCTGTGAATGGCCAAATTATGTCCCCGACCTCGGGACCCGCCTCTGCCGCTTTATCGTTCTGCGATGGGACCTCATCAGCGGCCTTCGCTTCTTGGCGGATGGCGCTCCATTCAAACCATGTGCCGTCACTTCGCTGTCCTTTTCCTTCCCAAATTCGGCTATCCATCCAGACGTTGCCAGAAGCGCGCCACCAGCCGTTCAAGTCCAAGGTGTCCAAGGTGAATTCAAATCCGACCGTCCGACCATCCAATTCCATTCCCAATTTGAATTCCGTGGAGTCGAGAAGAAAATGTGCTTTGGGGTTCTCTGCAGAACCTTTGACTTCCATTCGCCACACCTGTTCATCCAATGTGACATCATACATACCGCGGATGTCTACGATGTCCCGATTCTGGTATATCTGTTGCTCACCTTGCACCCAATGTTCATACAGCACGGTCGACGCGTCAAACAAGGGACCGTCCGTGATCAGCATATTCGCTTCAAACCCTGGCTTAATCCGACCGACTCTGTTTTCGGCACCGACCATGGCGGCCGGCACTTCGGTTAAGGCGGCCAAGGCGGCATCGGCAGGTAAGCCATGTTGGATGCATTTCCGCACCGCAGACCACGTCGATCCAACATCATTCAATCCATCGGTGGTAAACGCAAATCGAATGCCCGCCATATGAACACGTGCAGCGTTGGACGGAGCCAATTCCCAATGCTTTAATTCATCCAATCCAATGAGCCGACTCAAATACGGGTCGCTCACATCAAAAGGCGTGGGGAAATTCAAGGAAAGCACCAAGTCAGATCCGGTTGCCTGCACCTCTTCCAAACGCTGGTACGTGTCGTTTCCAGCAAACATGATGTAGGGGGTCTTCAACTCGACCACGTCTGCGACCGCCGAAGCCCGCAAGATGTCTTGCCATCCACCAGCATGAAAAAACGCAGGCAAATCGCGTTGACCATTGAATGCTTCTAAGGACAGGTTGGTTTCCAAGCGTTCATTCAATCGGCTGGCATCGGCGTACCACGTGGCATCAAAATGAGTTTGCTTGAGCAAGGCCGTCGCTCCCATGAGCGAACGCGGGTAATCCTGAGAGGAAGAGCCTTTTCGAAAACTAAAATGCGCTGAAGCATCAGGGATGAGCAGGGCTCGTCGGGGATCTTCGGACAAAACAGCTAGCGCACCCGTTCCACGGACAATACCATCCTGAACATGCGATAGAACCGTTCCAAACCCTGCCTTTAAATACGCCTCTCTTTTCTTTTCAGCCCCAGCCATCGAGGGGTCTAACACTGCCGCCGCGAGGGTCTCAGGGCGAATGGCCTCATTCCATCCATAGGCGCCTTTCTTATCGCTGAGGTCTTGAGAGCCCCGAGAGTAGCGTTCCTCTTGAGCCGAAGGCATTCCCCAGCGTGAACTCAACTCTACAAAGGATGGATACACATGAAAACCGGTCAAATCTTCGCGAACTGCTGGACCGGTCACTTGCAGGGTAGCTGTCGGACCCACCGCTTCGATGCGGCCTTTAAAAACAACCACAGAAGCGTCTTCTAAAACCTCTCCAGACTGCGTATGTATGATTGCGTGATCGAAAACAGTGCGCACCAACGCCTTGTCGACAACGCCATTTACAGGAAATGTCTCCTGCGCAGTCACCGTTAATGCCGCCAAGACGGTGAGGTACAGACTCGCTGTTACACCGCGCAACACTCGAAATCGATTGGGATTGTTCATTTGGAAATGATTCAAAAAGAAATGGCAAGTTAAGCGGTGCAAACTACCTTTGTCACATGGCTATTCCAACAAGTGTTTACGCAGAAATGACGCCGAATCCGGCCGTCATGAAATTTGTCGCCGATCGTCTATTGATTGAAGGCGGATATCAGGCCGAGTTGCGCTCACAAAATGAGGCCTCCTTGTGTTCGCCGCTTGCCGAAGAATTGTTCAACTTTCCTTTTGTAACAGGCATTTTCATCAGTGGACACTTTGTTTCTGTGACCAAAGACGAGAGTTTGGGCTGGGAAATGATTGTTCAACAATTGCGTGAATACATCCGTGAGTGGCTCATGGAAAACCCGGTTGCTATTGACACCAAGGCCTTCGAAAAAGTCATGGAGCAATTGGCTAAACCCGATGTACAAGCCGCCAGCCCATCGGCTTCTAGCAACGTTGCCTTTTTGGATGAATCGGAAATGTCACCAAGCGAGTACGATGATGAAATCAAAGATCTTTTGGATGAATTCGTTCGTCCAGCGGTAGAACAGGACGGTGGTGCCATTGATTTTAAAGCCTTCAAAGAAGGGAAGGTCTATGTTCACATGCGAGGCGCTTGCAGTGGCTGCCCTTCCAGTATGCAAACCTTGAAAGGCGGCATCGAGCAATTGCTCACGTCGAAACTTGACGCTGTGGAAGAGGTTGTTGCTCTCGGGGTTTAAACGAGAAGACGCGCCTTCAATTGTTGGAGACCTCTCCTTTCATGGAGCCAATCTCCTGGCGCAACGCATCCAGGGTTCCTTGAATCCGTTCCATTCCAGAAAATGCCGGTGTTGGCCAATCGAAAGCGAGATACGCTTGAGCGCGCCACACTTCTGAAATCTGATCGGGTTGGACCGCATAGGGAGGGTAATCTGGATTGTCCGAAATCATCCGGAAATCCTCGTGATCCGTATCCAATCGATTTTCGATGCGCTTGAAAACAATCCCATCGTTTCGCGTGACCACGATATACGGTCGCATACCCCCCGAATGATTCCAATCCGGTTCGAACGACGCCAAAATGTAACTACCGCTTGGGATGGGCAACATGCTATCCCCTTCTATTTGAAACAAGCGATACGTTCGATACGGGGACACTTCGGGGATGGGCAAATCAAAGGTCGGAAGGGTTTGCACAAAGTCCGGATCGCTGTAGCCCTCCAAATAACCCGCAGCGGCGCGAACAGGAACCACGGCCACATGCTCCTCGTTCGTTTCGTTGTTCACAGGAACGGTAAGTACCCGTAGGCGATGCCCGTTGGTTCGACTTTCCTGAATTTCCTTGGCATTCACCCCGCGCATCATGGCATCAGTCGACACCCCTAACAAGTCGGCCATGGCTAGAACATTTGCCAACCGCGGCTCAGATCGACCCTCCTCATAAGCGCCTAGGGCAGCGCGCTTGATTCCCATGCGGTCCGCCAGCTCTTGTTGCGTCCAGCCCTTCGCTTTCCGCAAGGACTTGAGGTTCTTAGCGAACAATGGAAGCGAGGTATTGGACATATTTTTGAGCTATTTTGCTATCAAATGTAGCAATGCAAACGAAAAGGTACCTAAATAAATTTGATTTATCTTCATTAAGCCAAATTGCCTTTGATGCCGCGCTCATTTCTCGCCTCATACGTTCTGTTTGCACTCGCTTCCGTTTGGGGACACTCCCTGTTCGCACAGCGATACTTTGGGATTGAACACGCGTGCAGTCACCCGAGCGCATGTGGAGACGGACTGATGGCCCTGGAAGAGAACGCATTCAGCTACACCCCTGCACCGGCATGGATCGATGAATTTACCGAACGAGACGCCTCGTTTCTCGTGACTTACAGCAACTTTCCAGCCGAAGCAATACTCGCTTTTGATGCCGCCGTTGACCTCTGGTCGGCCTTTTTAACTTCTGACATCACCATATGCATTGACGCCTCGTGGGAAACGTTGACCGTAGGAACCTTAGCGCAAGCTGGCCCAAACAACTTGCATGAAAATTTTCAAGGTGCCGCTTTTGCAGACACCTATTATGCGGCAGCTCTGGCCAATGCGCTCAACGGAAATGACCTCAGCCCCCAGTCCGATATCGCGTGTTCGTTTAACAGCACGGCCAACTGGTATTTCGGCTTAGACGGCCAAGCCCCGGCTGGTCATTACGATTTCATCACCGCCGCTTTGCATGAAATTGGGCATGGGATCGGATTCATTGGAAGCGCATACTTCACCAACGGATTCGGATTCTTAGGCACAGCCAACACCCCGTATGTGTATGATCACTTTACGGAAACCATCGACTCCATTGCCTTGTTGGATCTCAGTAATGGTTCCTCTGCACTGGGGAATGCCCTCACGTCCAACCAACTCTATTGGAACGGGAGCAGTGGTGCTGAGGGCGTGGGTGGAGGACGGCCGCGTTTGCACGCCCCTTCCAATTACGAACCTGGATCGAGCTATTCCCACCTGAACGAATCGACCTATCCGGCAGGAAGTCCCAATGCCTTGATGACACCTGCTTTGAACGCAGCCGAATCGAATCACAACCCGGGACCCGCCATCTTAGGCATGTTCGAAGACATGGGGTGGGTCATTGGCGGTTGTGAGTGGACGGACATCACCCTTGGGCCACAAACGTCATGCAATGAAGATCTAGGAACCTATAGCCAAGAAATTACACTCAGCTATCAAGCCGGACCAGCCACCGGTCTGATTCAAGTGAACGGAGCGCTCTATCTGACGACTGAAAGCCCGCAAACAATCAATCTCACAGGGCTAGAAGCCAACGGATTGCCTGTAGACATCAGCGTTCAATTTACCGCTGAGGCCTCCTGTAACGCGGTGTATGAAAACGCCTTTATTGCTCCCATTTCATGCGGTTGCCTGACCGATTTGAGCGGGAACGGCCTCACCGAAGTACAAGATGTGCTTCTTCTACTGGCTGACTTTGGTTGTTTAGAGGAGTGTTCGGGTGACGTCACAGGCGATGGAGCGAGCACAATCGAGGATGTTTTAGCGATCTTTTCCGCTTTTGGACAACCCTGTATGCTATAAATTTTAGCCTTTTTGCTATTTATCATGGATTTGCTACGTATTTTAGCAAATCCCGATGAAAACAAATCCAACATCCCCTCAACGGGCTATTCTCCACCTTGATCTCGACACGTTTTTTGTGTCGGTCGAACGGCTCATGGACCGTCGCCTCAACGGCCAGCCCATTCTGATTGGCGGAACGGGTGATCGAGGAGTGGTTGCTGCCTGCAGCTATGAGACCCGAGCGTTTGGCGTCCACTCGGGAATGCCGATGCGGCAAGCCCGCGCCATGTGCCCCGAAGCGCTTGTGATTCGCGGGCATTCGAGCAACTACATGAAGCACTCGGATTTGGTAACCGAAATTGTACGCGAAGCCGTCCCTGTTTGCGAGAAAACTTCCATCGATGAATTTTATGCCGACCTCAGCGGCATGGATCGGTTTTATGGCTGCTGGGATTTCTCACGTGAATTGCGGCAGAAAGTGATTCGCGAGACCGGGTTGCCCATTTCATTCGGCCTTAGCACGAGTAAAACGGTGAGTAAGGTCGCTACGGGGGAAGCCAAGCCCTCCGGGAACATCCGGGTCGATAGCGGCACGGAACGCCCCTTTCTCGGACCTCTTTCCATTCGGAAAATTCCCCAGGTGGGGACCAAAACTTACCAAACGTTACGGAATCTAGGCGTTCGTCGTATCCATACCATCCAAGAGATGCCCGTGGAATTGATGGAGCAGGTCTTGGGTCAAAACGGCAGTGCTATTTGGCGAAAGTCCCATGGGATCGATACCAGTCCTGTGGTGGCTTTCAACGAGCGCAAGTCCATTTCTACAGAACGGACCTTTGCCAAAGACACCACGGATATCGAAAAGCTTCGCGGGATTTTGATTGCCATGGCGGAAAACCTCGCCTACCAATTGCGGCGCGGCAACAAGCTCACTGCTTGCATCTCGGTGAAAATTCGGTACGCCGATTTCGACACCCGCTCACTGCAATCCCGTATTGCGTATACCGCATCCGACCACATCCTGTTGCCCAAAATCAAGGCGCTCTTCGAGCAGCTGTACGATCGCAGGGTGCAGGTTCGACTCATTGGCGTCCGATATACCAACCTCCTCGAAGGAGCCTGTCAAATGGATCTCTTCGAAGACACGGATGAGCGCTTGCACCTCTACCGCGCTTTAGACCGCATTCGCAACCAATATGGCGACCGCAGCATTGTCGCTGCCGCGGGCCTTGAAGCGCGTACCATCGGCCGTCCCAATCCTTTTAATGGAGAAGCGCCCTTGCTTCTTGCCAACCGTCATCAGTAAATTCATCGCATCATGTGTGGTCGCTACGTCACCGTCTCTTCTGTTCAAGCCATCGAAAAACGCTTCAACGTGCAATCGACTCCCGAAGTCACCGCAGCTTGGCGCCCCAACGCCAACGTTTCTCACGGAGAACAGGCTCCCGTCATTGCCAGCGACGCTCCTCAAACACTTCAAATGCAGCAGTTCGGCTTTACACCGCGCTGGGCCAAGAAGCAGTTTTACATGATCAATGCCCGATCCGAAGGAGACCACAACAAAGAGGACGATCCGCGCTACACGGGTGCCATGGGCATCATTCAAAAGCCCATGTTTCGCCAATCCATCCGCGACCGGAGGTGCCTGATTCTCGCCGATGCTGTGATCGAAGGTCCCAAGCAGCAAAAACTCACCAAGCCCTACCTCGTCTATCCACGCAATGGTGTCAGGCCGTTTGCCATGGCGGGGATTTGGGACGAATGGGCAGATCCCAAAACCGGAGAAATCATTCGGTCGTTTGCCATCCTCACCACGGTGGCCAACACCCTCCTGCAAACTATCGGGCACCACCGCTCACCCGTGCTATTGCCAGAAGAAAACGAGCACGCTTGGCTCGACCTTTCCACGCCCCTCGCGGACATTACGGCCATGCTCGGGCCGTTTCCCAGTAACGCGTTCAACGCTTACCCCATTTCACCCGAAATCCGAGACCCCCGGGTCAACGGTTCCGACTTGCTGCTGCCCATTGGCCAACGCATTCACGTTGAACACGAATTCATGCTCCACCAGGAACTCGAGCTGTTTGGCATGGGAGAGTCACGCGCGCGCAATCGCCGTTCTGGGGAACAAGGAGCGCTGTTCTCCTAACCCGCAAATCGATGCACTTGCACTGCCACTCGTGGTTTAGTCTGCGCCATGGACTCATGCGGCCCGAAGAGCTTCTTGCCGAAGCGCAAGCGGTTGGGATCACGGAACTGGCGTTGACCGACATCAACAACACTTCGGCCAACTGGGATTTTGTCCGACTGGCCCCGCGTTATGGAATTCGGCCCGTTTTGGGTACGGATTTTCGAAACAACGGGCACATGCAGTACATCGCTTTGGCTCACAACGTCGCCGGTTATCACGAACTCTGCGCGCACCTCTCACAGCACCTCCACTCGGGCACCCCCTTTCCTGACCGCGCCCCCGATTTTGCCCATGCCTCCGTGATCTATCCGTGGGGTACAGCCAAGCACCTCGATTTACTGCCCCTGCGCGAACATGAATGGATTGGTGTGCGCCCATGGGAACAAGCTGAATTCCGAATCCTAGAAGGCAATCCCGCACGGCGATCACGCATTCCGTGGGATAAATTGCTTGCGCTGCAAACGTTTACGTTTCGTCACAAGCGGGATTGGAATTGCCACCGTCTTTTGCGGGCAATTGACCACAACACCTTGCTCAGTAAGCTTTCCATCGATGCCACAGGCCATGCCTATGACCGGTTGTTGGACGCAGCCAATCTTCACCAGGCATTCGCAGAACGCCCCGAGTGGATTCAGCGGTCCAAAGCACTTCTAAGTCAATGCACCATCGCATTGCCTGAACCGGAAGCTGGGCGGATGCACAACAACCAGCACACCTATACCGAAAGCGAAGAGGGGGATGAATCTCTAATCCGTAGCCTGTGTGCTGAAGGGCTTGCTTACCGGTATCCCGATCATGAGGAGGCCGTTTTGGAACGGATGGAGAATGAGCTTCATATCATTCAAAAGCAAGGCTATCTCGCCTATTTCTTGATCAATTGGGACATCACCAGTTATGCCAGAAGTAAGGGGTATTTCTATGTCGGCCGAGGAAGTGGAGCCAACAGCTTGGTGGCCTATCTCCTGCGCATCACCGATGTGGACCCGATCGAATTGGATCTGTACTTCGAACGGTTCATCAACCTCTACCGGACGAATCCCCCCGACTTTGACATTGATTTCTCCTGGACCGACCGGGATGACGTTACGCGGTACATTTTCGAGCGCTTTGAACACGTCGCCCTCGTCGGCGCATACAGCACCTTTCAACACCGCGCCATCGTCCGAGAATTGGGCAAGGTATTCGGCCTTCCAAAGCATGAAATCGACGCCCTTGCCGACGGGAAATTCAACCCCAATCAACTCAGCGATATGGCCCAATACGTCGTGCGTTATTCCGGCCACCTCCGGGAGTTTCCCAACGCACTGACGGTCCATTCGTGTGGCATTCTGATTGCTGAACATCCCATCCATCACTATGGCGGTACATTCATGCCACCCAAGGGGTTCCCGACCACCCAATTCGATATGGTCGTGGCGGAAGACGTGGGGCTTTTCAAGTTTGATATTCTGAGTCAGCGGGGACTCGGAAAGATCCGGGACACCTTGGACCTCATCGCAGTCCACTCGCCGGCCGTTGTCGCGTCCCTTGATATCCACGACATGCAGCGGTTCAAAGCCGATCCCAAAATTCAACACCTGCTGCGCGAAGCATTGGCTGTCGGTTGTTTTTATGTCGAATCGCCTGCCATGCGGATGCTCATGCGCAAGTTACAAGTCGATACCTATCTGGGGTTGGTTGCCGCCAGTTCCGTCATCCGACCTGGAGTTTCCAAAAGTGGCATGATGCGCACCTACATCGAACGGCACCGAGATCCCAAACGGCGAAAAGAAGCCCACCCCGTCCTTCTGAAATTGATGCCAGAAACCTATGGCGTGATGGTCTATCAAGAAGACGTGATCAAGGTGGCCCACCACTTCGCTGGGCTCGATCTCGGGGAAGCCGATGTCTTGCGCCGTGGTATGAGCGGGAAGTTTCGATCGCGCAACGAGTTTGCAAAAGCCCGAGACACCTTCATTGAAAAGGCCTTGGAACGCGGCCGGCCGACTTCATTGGTTCATGAAGTCTGGGACCAAGTGGAAAGCTTTGCCGGGTACGCCTTTGCCAAAGGGCATTCTGCTTCTTACGCTGTTGAGAGCTATCAAAGCCTCTTTCTCAAGGCCCATTGGCCCCTGGAGTACATGACGGCTTGCATCAACAATTTCGGGGGGTTCTATCGGACTGAGTTTTATGTGCATGAAGCGCGTATGGTCGGTGCCCGTATGGAGGAGCCGTGCATCAACCGAGGCCACTGGGAAGCCACCGTTTATCCGTCAGAACTTCGAATCTATTTGGGGTTCAACCTCGTCCGCGGCATCGAGGCACAAACAGTCGAGGCTGTGATGCAAAATCGCGCGCAATGCGGTCCGTTCACTTCACTGGAAGACGCCATTGAACGGCTCGGATTGGCTTTGGAGCAATGCTTGCTTCTGATCCGTTGTGGCGGATTTCGGTTTACGGACTTGAGCAAACAGCAACTGCTGTGGGAGGCCCATTTTTTGCTTGGACACCGATCACGCTCCGCCCCCGAAATCACGCTGTTCGCTCCCGAAGCACGACGCTTCACACTGCCCGCTTTGGAATCGGGGATACTCGAAGATGCCTTCGATCAAATCGAGTTGTTTGGCTTTCCCTTGGTTTCGCCCTTTCTACTGCTCACTCAGGAGGCGCAAGTAGTGGCGCAACGCAGTGTGAGAAGCGACGCGCTATCTGATTGCATTGGACAAACGGTGGAAGTCGTCGGGTACCTCGTTACGGTCAAGGAAACCGCCACATCGAAAGGAGATCGGATGTGTTTTGGGTGTTTTGTCGACCGAGAAGGTGCTTGGCTCGACACGGTGCACTTTCCTCCCTCACTGCGCACCTATGGGTTTCGAGGCAAAGGCATCTATCGGATTCGCGGTCCCGTACGTGAGGAGTACGGTTGCTACCACGTCGAGGCGTTGTGGATGGAAAAGCTCGCTTACATCCCCGATCCACGCTACGCCGAGGGGGGATTGCCCGGGCGTGACGCACGACCTACCAATGCCTCTTCAAAGCGTCGTCCCACCATGCGAGCCAATAGCAGTGGTGGCCAACTCAAACGGCAAATGCAGTCCAAATCTCGCTAGGAGACCGGTTCACTATTCGGCCTAATTCACTTCAGGAGGCAAGATGTTCCAGCGCAATCCCGCGTAGAGCATCCGTCCAAAAATGGGAGCGTACACCAAGCTAGCATCAAAGTACTGGTTGAAATCACTGGCCGAAACCGGTGAGTCATCATAAACCGCTCCGATGATCGGACGATCTTGCTTGTAATTCAAAGCGTTCTCGACACCGGCATAGAGGGAGAATGACGGCGAGAATTGACGCGTAGCCTGCAAATTCAACTGAGCAAAGCCCGGTGCCTCCCTTGGACGCTGAAACAACTCCGGGTTCGAACCCGTTCCTGGCAATCGCTGCGAGCCCACCCACTGAAACGTTGCATCTGCAAGCCACTGGCTCTGATTTTCTGAGAGCGCCGAAGCATAGCTCCATTGAACAAAAGAGCGGTGTTTTGAGACAAAGGGATCCTGTGTGGGATTCCCAAAGGCCCGATCTGTTTGAGCGTCGACCCAACGATAAGCTATGCGCAAATCAACCCGGCGATGCACATCCCAATTGAATTCTGCCTGAGCGGATCGTGCAAAGGACTCGCCATCCAAATTGTACAGTCGAATCTGCTGGGCATCCGCATCGAGATCCACCACCACCTTATTTTCAAACCACGTGTTGTATACGTCTAAAGCGAGGGATGCATCCCGATAATTCAACCGAAATTTACTGGTCAAATTCAGTCCGGCATTCGTCGCAATTTCCGGCTGGAAATCACCGTATACATTAACATTCCAAGTTCGCTGGCTCGCCCAAGAACCCAGTTGTTCCATGTATGGATTCGACGTCCTGAAGCCGCGGCCAGCGGCCAATTTGAGTGATGTGTTTTCAGTAGCGCTCCAACGGGCGTGCAATCGAGGACTCCAAAATCCCCCAAACAAATTATGCTGATCATAGCGCACTCCAGCCACCACGCTCAAACGCTCCGCATGATTCAGGGTGAATTCGAAAAAGGCGCCAGGAACGACCTCATCCCGCTGTTGGGCAACGCTCAATGTGTCTGATCGATGTACCTTCTCGTCAAACTGATCTGAAACAAAGCTAATCCCTGTCGTGAACGCGCGATTGGTGTTGCCTAAAATTCCTGAGTACAAAACATTCCCTCGGAAAAAACGTTCGCTGCCCGTGTACTTCTGACGACCAAACTGGTGCGCATGTTGGTGATCTGAATACACAAACTGGGTTCCAATACTTCTCCATTCGGCATCTGGGAAAACAAACCCTGTTTTCGCTGAAACCTCCATCCGGTCTATGGCCGTAACGGCCGACCACCCGGAATCTGAGGGGGATGCCAACATGTCCATGACGCCTGACCAAGGCACGTCTTGATCAAAGGCCGCGACCTGGCCGGCAGCGGATTCCGTCTGGATCCAATTCACGGCATATTCACCACGAATTCCACGATCACCGATGAACTTCCATTCGCTGCGCCCGATGTAGTTTCGCTTCAGTGGACCATCTAAAAATCCGTCAGAATTGCGGTCATTCAACTGGTTGTTTCGCACAGCATGCGACAAAAGTGTCGTGCTCCATCGCCGACTAATTCGGTGCTTACTGACGTGGTTCCACTCCAACCGCCCTGACGCATTTCCATAGACATTAACGTGAAGAGGATCGGCACTCTCTGGGTTTTTCAATGCTACATTAATCTGGCCTGTCATGCTCTCATAACCTTGCGTCACCGTCCCAGCTCCCTTGCTGATGTGAATCTCATGAATCCAATCTCCCGGGATAAACATCAATCCTTGAATGACATTTAAACCTCGCGGTCCTGGCAAGTTGTCAACTTGTATTTGGCTGTACTTTCCATCGAGTCCCAACATGCGGATCTGCCGCGTACCCGTCACAGCATCGGTAAACGAGGCATCCACAGATGCATTGGTCTCAAAGGCTTCGGACAAATTGCAGCAAGCTGCCTTGGCCAACTCCTTTCGATTTAACGACTGAATGTTGAGCGGATCTAAAAGAGAAATTCTTGTGGAACTTCGCTCGGCTGTGACCTCGGCAGATCCCAAGCTAACTCCTGATTCGAGTGGGATATCGACATATGACTGGCCCGAAAAAACCAACCCTGCCGTTTGGTACCCCACCATACTGACCAATAGCGTGTCTCCTAAATGGGATGAATTGATCTTAAAAAACCCAAAACCATCGCTAATCTCAATATTTTCTGGAGCACTCGACCAACGGACATACGCCCCAGGCAGTGAAACATATTCCGGTTCATGTACCCCGCCTTCCGATTGGTCATGGCCCTCATGAGACTCGTAAAGAACTTTCCCTCTAAGATTGTTCGTCTGTGCATCCACTGCAGTGACTAATCCAAGAATCAGCACCATCAAATAAATAAACCTCAATGGGTTAGTGGTCTTTGTCATGGCCCTCAGAACCACATGACGCACCATCTCTGTATTTGCAGCACCCATGCAATCCAGCATATTCTTGAACCGTGGCTTTGGCTATATCCGTATCGTGTCCTGCTCTGGCCGCAATCGCGTGCAATTGTTCCACAGAAAATTTATCAGTTTTGTACGCGACAGTCAACTTCTTGGTCTCAAGGTCCCACTCTGCATTGAGAATGCCCGGCAAGTCATAGGCCTTTTCTATGCGCGTTTCGCACATTCCACAAACACCATCAACATTGAAGGTCAGCTCTGCTTTTTTTTGTCCGAATGCAGCACATGAAAAGCAGAAAAGACTGAATGCAATAAAATACTTCATTTTTCTAAGGTACGAATGGATCGCTCCATTCACTTCTCATGTAATAGCCAAGAGTTCAAAACAGCGTCGCCGAGAACCTATTTCTTGCTCTTCACTGTAGCACTCATGAAGTCACGATTCATGCGTGCTATGTTACTCAAGTCAATCCCCTTGGGGCATTCCACAGCACAAGCTCCCGTATTCGTGCAATTGCCAAAGCCTTCCTTATCCATCTGCTCCACCATGCGTTGAACACGTGACTCCCTTTCAGGCTGGCCTTGAGGTAAGAGCGCAAATTGAGAGACTTTCGCGGACACAAAGAGCATGGCTGAAGCATTCTTGCACGAAGCAACACATGCTCCACAACCAATGCATGTCGCCGCACTAAACGCGTCATCAGCTTGTTCCTTCGGAACGGGAATCGCATTGGCATCAATCGTGTTGCCCGAGGTGTTGACAGAGATGTACCCCCCCGCTTGAATAACCCGGTCAAAAGCACTGCGATCGACCGTTAAATCCTTGATTACCGGAAACGCTTGTGCTCGCCAAGGCTCAATGGCAATGGTATCTCCATCATTGAATGACCGCATGTGCAATTGGCACGTGGTTACTCCACGCCCCGGACCATGTGCTTCACCGTTGATGAACATGGAACACATTCCGCAAATGCCTTCACGGCAATCGTGATCAAACGCAACCGGCTCTCCGCCAGCGCGAATAATCTGGTCGTTGAGCATGTCCATCATTTCGAGGAACGACATGTCCGGAGACACCCCTTCCAATGCATGCGTGTCCATGTGTCCTTTCACTTCCGGGCCGTTTTGGCGCCAAACTTTCAATGTCAGATTCATGACCTTCTTACTTGTAGCTGCGTTGCTTCAACTCGATGTTTTCAAAAACCAAATCTTCCTTGATCAACTTGGATTCACTCGGGTCTCCCGCGAATTCCCAAGCCGACACAAAAGCAAAATTCTCGTCATCCCGAAGAGCCTCTCCTTCCGGGGTTTGATGCTCTTCACGAAAATGTCCTCCACACGATTCCTCTCGAGCCAATGCGTCCATGCACATCAACTCTCCTTGCTCCAAGAAATCAGCGACACGCCCTGCCTTATCCAGTTCTGGGTTGTAGCTCGTCGCATTTCCTGGAACACGAACGTCCTTCCAAAATTCCTCACGCAATGCACGAATGTCCATGATCGCCTTTTTGAGACCGGCTTCGTTTCGCGACATTCCACATTCGTTCCACATGATGCGGCCTAAACGTCGGTGGAAATCATCGACTGGCTTGGACCCGTTGTTGTTGATGAGATGGTCAATGCGCTCCTGAACCGCGTTTTCTGCCGCTTCAAACTCGGCTGAATCTGATGAGATCGCCCCAGTGCGAATGTCATTTGCTAGGTAATCCCCAATGGTATAAGGCAATACGAAATAGCCGTCAGCCAGTCCTTGCATCAAAGCAGAAGCGCCCAATCGATTCGCTCCGTGATCGGAAAAGTTGGATTCGCCTGTTGCATACAACCCCGATACGGAGGTCATCAGATTGTAATCCACCCAAAGCCCCCCCATGGTATAGTGGACCGCAGGATAAATCTTCATCGGTGTTTCGTAAGGATCATCCGCTGCAATCTGCTTGTACATGTCGAAGAGGTTGCCATACTTCGCTTTCACCACCTCCTTGCCCAATGTGACAATCTCTTCAGTCGATGGTTCAGACAGCCCGCGGATGCTCGCTTCTGTTTTGCCGTAACGATTGAACGCGCTGGCGAAATCCAAGAAGACGGCTTCCCCCGTCTTATTCACGCCAAAGCCCGCGTCGCAGCGCTCCTTGGCGGCACGAGAAGCGACGTCCCGTGGGACCAAATTTCCGAATGCCGGATATCGACGTTCCAAATAGTAATCCCGATCAGCCTCTGCAATGTCCAGTGCTCTTATCGTTCCCTTCCGAATTGCTTCCGCATCTTCCTTCTTCGCCGGAACCCAAATGCGACCATCGTTGCGCAACGACTCCGACATCAATGTCAGTTTCGATTGATGCTCACCAGACACCGGAATGCACGTCGGGTGAATTTGTGTGAAGCACGGGTTGGCCATGTGAGCGCCTTTTTTATGCGCCTTCCAAGCTGCCGACACATTCGATCCCATGGCATTCGTGCTCAAGAAGAACACATTACCGTAACCGCCGGTTGCCAAAACAACCGCGTGCGCTGCGTGACGCTCCAATTCTCCCGTAACCAAATTCCGAGCGATGATTCCACGACATTTACCATCAACCATAACCACATCCATCATTTCGTGGCGGGTCAACATGTCGACCTTGCCTTTGGAAATCTGGCGGCTTAACGCTGAATAGGCTCCCAACAAGAGCTGCTGGCCTGTCTGGCCCTTCGCATAGAAGGTTCGTGAGACTAAAACTCCTCCGAAGGATCGGTTGTCCAACAGACCTCCGTACTCACGCGCAAACGGAACACCCTGTGCGACGCATTGGTCAATGATGTTGGTTGAAACCTCCGCCAAGCGATGCACGTTGGCCTCTCGGCTTCGGTAATCTCCTCCTTTGACCGTGTCATAGAATAAGCGGTGCACCGAGTCCCCATCGTTTTGATAGTTTTTCGCAGCGTTGATTCCGCCCTGAGCAGCGATTGAGTGAGCCCGTCGTGGGGAGTCTTGGAAACACAGCGCCTTGACATTGTACCCCATCTCCGCAAGGGATGCCGCAGCAGAACTGCCGGCAAGTCCTGTTCCTACAACGATGACGTCAATGGAGCGCTTATTGGCCGGGTTTACCAGCTGAATGTCATCCTTGTACTTCGTCCACTTGTCGGCCAATGGGCCTTCTGGAATTTTGGAATCGAGCATCGTTTCGAAACTTTAAAGCTGGATAAAGAAAAGATAAACTGGAATGCTAGCAAAAAGCGTCGGAACGCCGATGCCAAACAACAACCCTGCCCGCTCAATCAGCGGAGAATATTTTGAATGGCGCAATCCCAAGGATTGAAAGCCACTTTGAAAACCATGAATCAAGTGAAAGCCCAAGGCAAATTGCGCCAAGACATATCCCGCGACGGCTAGACCTGCCAACCCGTTTTCAGGTCCAAAAAAGGTCATGACAACCGTATGCAAATCTTTCAGTCCATCGGATTCGCCAATGGGACCAAAGTGCATTACGTACCAAAAGTTTTGCATGTGACTCACCAAGAACACCAAGATGATGGTTCCCAGGATGCCCATGTTTCGGCTGGACCATGAGGCGTTGGCAGAACCTTTTTCTTTCACATACCCCGTTGGTCGCGCTTTGCGATTCTGCATTGTGAGCGCAATGCCATCCACAACGTGGAACAAAACCGCCGCATACGTCAGGTAGCTGAGTAACTTGACCAGCGGGAAGGTGGTCATAAAATGAGCGTATTCGTTGAAGGCCAATTGCCCTTCAGCGCTTGTATTGAAAAGCTGCAAGTTGCCAACTAAGTGTCCCAAAAGGAAAAGGCATAGAAAAAGCCCTGACAGGGCCATTACATATTTCTTGGCAAGAGACGAACGCAAAATTCCTGAGTTACTCATGGTAGAATCCAATTGGATTCTTCAAAGATAACATGATGACCTCCGGCTACCAACGCATCAACAGACGAAGGCCGCAAGGCTATCCTCCTTCGGGATGAAAAGGGGGCGCCTCGGTTATCGAAGCGCCCCCACCATCAGGACTCCACAGACTCCACTGGACGGCGATCAAGCATCAACATTTCGCTCGCCACGATCTCCGTGACGTAACGCGTATGCCCCTCACCATCTTCGTAAGTGCGGTAAGCCAGACGGCCTTCGACGGCAATCTCCGCGCCCTTTTTGAGGTATTGACCAGCGACATCCGCCAGCGCGCCCCACGTGACCACATCGTGCCACTGTGTGCGCTCCACACGTTCACCCTCACCATTGCGGAAGATTTCGTTGGTCGCTACCGGAAAAGAGCATTTGGTCTTGCCTTCATCGAAGCTCATCAATTCGGGATCTTTCCCGAGACGTCCAATCAATTGGACCTTATTTCTAAGTGCATTCATTTGGTTAATTATTCTTGGCCAAACATCCGACGGTCACTTGCATCTAGTCGTAACCCGAACGGATACATTCACCAATTGACACAAGGGGTTTGTCGGCGCGACGAGCGTGTATCTTTGCCCCCACATCTGAACAGTTTCAATGGCTTCTAAAATCCGCGTCCGTTTCGCTCCTAGCCCGACCGGCCCTCTGCACATGGGCGGTGTCCGAACGGCTTTATACAATTACCTCTTCGCCAAGAAACACGGGGGCGATTTCTTGCTTCGCATCGAAGACACCGATCAAAAACGCTTCGTACCGGGAGCGGATACGTACATCCAAAAAGCCCTTGAATGGTGCGGGATCCCCGCTTCTGAGGGCGATGGTATCGGAGGTGAACACGGGCCGTATAAACAATCCGATCGCAGTGCGTTGTATGCCACCGAATTGAACCGATTGCTGGAGACAGGCAACGCATACAAAGCCTTCGATACGTCCGAAGAAATGGATGTCCTTCGAAAGGCCGCCGAGAAAAACGGAGATGTCTGGCAATACGACGCCAGTACGCGGATGTCCATGCGGAATTCCTTGTCATTAAGCGCTGACCAATTGGCTCAATTGGAGGAAAACAACACCCCCTACACCATCCGTTTTCGCATGCCGGACGCCGCTCGAGATTATGGGTTCAACGATGCCATACGCGGCCATATTATCGTTTCAACGGGTGTCCTCGACGACAAGGTCCTGATGAAAACAGATGGATTGCCCACCTACCATCTCGCCAACGTTGTCGATGATCATCACATGGCAATCAGTCACGTTATTCGCGGAGAAGAGTGGCTTCCAAGCGCACCTCTTCACGGCCTACTGTATGAAGCCTTTGGATGGGATGCTCCCGTCTTTGCACATTTGTCATTGATCTTGAAACCAACCGGAAACGGAAAGTTGAGCAAGCGCGATGGCGATCAAGGAGGCTTCCCCATCTTTCCTTTGAATTGGGAAGATCCGCAAACAGGTGTGGTGTCAAGCGGTTATCGAGAGCAAGGCTATCTTCCCGAGGCTTTCATCAACATGCTCCTCCTCTTGGGATGGAGCAGCGGTGATGAGAAAGAGTTGTTTTCGATGGAAGAAGCCATCGCCGCATTTGAATTGGAAGGCGTCACCAAATCTGGGGCACGTTTCAATCCGGATAAAACCAAGTGGTTCAACGAACAGTACTTGCGTCAACTTCCAACGGACGCTGCGGTTGCTGCGTTCCGAGAATGCGCGAAGGGCGAAGTCGATCAATGGGATGATGCCCGGTGTATCCATGTATTGGATATGATGCTCGAACGCGTCAGCTTCATGCACGAGATCAGCGCACATCGGTATCTTTTTGAGGCGCCTGCAACGTTAGACGAGAAGCTTGTGGCTAAAAAGTGGAAGCCTGAGACAGCAGGCTATGTGCTTCAATTAAAAGCGGTTTTGGCATCCGTCAAGTCTTTTGATTCGAGCAGCATAGAAACGGTATTCAAAGCATTCCTAGAAGAAAATAACTTGGGGTTTGGAGCCGTCTTATTGCCCTTTAGACTGGTTCTTACGGGCAAAGGAGGTGGGCCATCCATGTTTGATTTCGCTTCTTTTTTAGGCCGTGAAGAAACGATGCGCCGCATCGATCTTGGACTGGCTAAAGTCAGCTAATCTGCATCTCAGGAACCGACTCGGGTACCACTAGTTTGCCGGCAGTCGCGGCAACTACCTGTTCGACCGAAATTCCAGGAGCCACTTCCACCAAATGGAAGGCGCCATCGCGAATGTCCAATACGGCAAGATTGGTCACCACGCGTCTCACGCATGCCACACCCGTTAATGGCAAGGAGCAATTTGAAAGCAACTTGGACTCGCCTGCTCGGTTCGTGTGCATCATCGCTACGATGATGTTTTCAGCACTCGCTACGAGATCCATTGCTCCGCCCATCCCTTTGACCATTTTACCCGGAATTTTCCAATTGGCGATGTCCCCATTTTGTGAAACTTCCATGGCTCCCAATACGGTCAACTGAACGTGTTGTCCACGGATCATGGCGAACGATGTTGCGCTATCGAAATAGGCCGCTCCGGGCATCGCCGTAATGGTCTGCTTGCCCGCGTTGATCAAATCAGCATCCTCATCTCCCTCCATCGGAAAAGGACCCATACCCAAGATGCCATTCTCCGATTGAAATTCCACTTCCATTCCCGAAGGAATGTAGTTGGCCACCAACGTGGGAATCCCAATGCCCAAATTCACGTACCAGCCGTTTCTAACTTCCTGCGCGATGCGCTGTGCAATGCCATTTTTGTCCAACATGGAGTGTTGATTTGATTCGTTTATCGTGATTGAACAGTCCGCTGTTCGATGCGTTTTTCGTAGCCTGAGCCTTGAAAAATGCGTTGCACAAAAATCCCAGGCGTATGAACGGAATTGGGATCTAGTTCCCCCTCAGGAACGAGTTCCTCAACCTCCGCTACTGTGATTTTTCCTGCCATGGCCATCATTGGATTGAAGTTTCTCGCTGTGGCTTTGAAAATTAGGTTGCCTGAAGCGTCTCCTTTCCAAGCTTTGACAAAGGCAAAATCCGCGGTCAACGCAGACTCCAAAATATGTGGCTTGCCATTGAAATCCCGCACTTCTTTACCAGCAGCAACCTCCGTTCCATATCCTGCCGGTGTATAGAATGCTGGAATTCCAGCACCGCCAGCGCGGCACCGTTCCGCTAAAGAGCCCTGGGGAATCAAATCCACCTCCAATTCACCGCTGAGCATTTGGCGTTCAAACTCATCGTTTTCGCCTACATAAGAGGAAATCATCTTGCGTATTTGGCGTTGCTGCAGCAGCAGGCCGAGGCCAAAGTCATCCACTCCTGCATTGTTGGAGATGCACGTCACATCCTGAATTCCGAGCCGTACCAATTCCGCAATGCTGCATTCAGGAATTCCGCAAAGGCCGAATCCCCCCAACATGAGGGTCATCCCACTTTCAACGCCGGAACATGCCGCCGTTACGTCTTTTACTTGTTTTGAAATCGCCATGGCGTTGTGTTCTGATTATTCAAACAAATCCTCATCATCGAATCCAGCCCCTCCAAAAGTGGCTTGTTGAAGTTCCTTGAGTTGTCGACAATCCAATGAATCCAATCCCATTCCTTCTGGACGATCGAAGTCTGCCGTGCTCAAATTGAGGGCCGTGTTGGCATACGCTGACTTCATGTAATATCCATAGATTGGCAAAGCCGTATTGGCTCCCTGCCCGTTCGCAATTGTGCTAAAGCGAACGGTTGGATCCAGCGCGCCGACCCACACCCCCGTGACCAATTCCGGAGTCATGCCCATGAACCATCCGTCAGTGTGGTTTTGCGTCGTTCCCGTTTTTCCCGCCATCGGTACTTTTATGCCGTCGTATTTCCGACGGTCCAAATCCATGCGCAACCGGATGCCCGTCCCCTTTCGCTTTCCTGTTTCCGCATTGTACGCTCCGTCCACGACTCCCTTCATCATGTCCACAACCGTGAAGGCCGTGCGCTTGTCCAATCCTTGGCGGATTTCAGGTTCTGGTGTCCAAATGACATTTCCATACTTGTCCTCAATCCTAGCAATGATGGTGGGGGATATGTGCACACCGCCGTTGACCAAAGCCGCATTGGCAACAGTGATTTCTTTGAGTGTGAGTTGTGCTGAACCCAACGCAATGGAAGGAACCGCCGGAATTTCGCTTTCTATTCCCAGCGCATGTGCCAATTCAATCACGCGTTCTGGACCAAAATCTTTGATCAACTTGGCTGAAATCGTGTTCATGGAGTTGGCCAACGCGTATTCCAAATTCACAACTTCACCGTATTTAAAATCCGAATTGTCTGGACACCAGTCGGGTTGATCCCCTGGCATTTCAACACAAATGCGCTGGTTGGGCAACTCCGAACAACGTGACATTCCATGCCGCAGTGCAGTCGCATACACAAAAGGCTTGAAGATGGATCCCACTTGACGGCGGGACTGCGATACGTTGTCATACTTGAAGTACCGGTAATCGATGCCTCCAACCCATGCCTTGATGTGACCTGTTTTCGGTTCGATGGACATCAGTCCTGCATGCAGCAAACTCTTGTGATACAGAATAGAATCCAACGGAGTCAGCGTCGTGTCCCGTGGGCCCTGGTGGGTGAATACCTTCATCTTCGCGGGTTCGCGAAAAGACCGGTCAATCTCTTTTTTACTCGGGCGGTGCCACGTGTGGCTGCACCCTCCTTTTTCCGCATCACAAGTCCACGTATCCCCTGAATCATCTGTGCTTTTATCGATGTAAAAACCAGGCCGTTCGCATTCAGGGCATTGCTTTCCGGCACACCTCAAATAGCGGGTACTCTGCTTGATTGCTGAATTGATGATGCGTTCTCGGTCGGCCCGTTCAATGCCCTCATAGAACGGCCATTCAGATGAACTTCGTGACCTCAAATCCCGGTTTAGCGTGGTCTGCAATTCATTGCCCAAATGCTCATGAACCGCCTCTTCTGCGGCCTTTTGAAGTCGGCTATCGATGGTTGTATGCACCTGGATTCCATCGCGGTAAAGGTCATACGGTGACCCGTCAGATTGGTGAATCAGCCAGTCTCCAGAAGCGTCCTTATTTCCCAATAACTTCTTCAGTTTCGCTCTCAGAATTTCACGAAAATAAGGAGCTGTTCCCGCATCGTGACTCACACGCTGGTAATCCAATCCCAAAGGAAGTTGCCTCAAGGAGTCGACCTCTACTGCGGTAAGCAAATCGTACCTCGCCATTTGCTTGAACACCACATTTCGCCTGTTCTGAACAGATTCTGGGCGACGCAAAGGGTTGTATAACGAGCTGTTTTTGAGCATCCCCACCAACATCGCCGCTTCATGCAAATCCAATTCTTCAACCTTTTTATCAAAATAAATATTGGCCGCTGACTTGATGCCCACTGCTTGGTTTAAGAAGTCGTAGCGATTCAAGTACAATGCGATAATCTCGCCCTTGGTGTAGAACCGTTCCAATCGCGCTGCAATAATCCATTCTTTGGGTTTTTGCAGCAACACCCGTTCCAACCAAAATGTCCGATCGTATTGGTCGGTAAACAACTGCTTGGCCAATTGTTGGGTCACCGTACTTCCTCCGCCGCGTTGACCGAGGTAGACGATTGCCCGAGTCAGTCCAATGAAATCAATCCCGCTGTGGCTTTCGAAGCGCGCGTCTTCTGTGCTGATCAAAGCATCGACCAGGACTTTCGGAAGTTCATCAAAACGCGCGTCTGCACGATTTTCTGAATAATATCGCCCAATCACACGCCCATCAGCGGAATAAACCCGCGTTGCCAATTCGGTTTTGGGATTGGCCAATGTTTCCGTATTCGGCAAATCCCGGAAGGATGCCAACACCACCAAGCCCGCGATTCCCATGAGTGGAGCCAGCCCCAAAAGCCACATCCACGCACGCTGGCGGGGATATTTCTTGACGATCTGCTTCCCTTTCGAACCGGTTTTGGGCTTAGCGGTCGACTTGGGTGTTGATTTGCGTTGCGTTTTTGCCATTCCAATTGCAAGATTACTACATCCCCCGCATTGCGGCTTCATTCCGCGAAACCTTTCACGCATATTCACGGATGACATGCCTTTGGCCTTTACAATGCTCACTACCTTTGGCCTTCAATTTGCACCATGGTCGCACTCATCAAAGCAGCTCAACTCCTTCTTAGCCTATCGATTCTCGTCGTTTTGCATGAGTTTGGACACTATTGGGCCGCCCGTTTTTTCAAAACACGCGTAGAGAAGTTTTACCTCTTCATGAACCCCGGTTTCTCGCTTTTCAAAAAGCAAATTGGAGAAACGGAGTGGGGAATTGGCTGGTTGCCACTTGGTGGATACGTCAAAATCGCGGGTATGATCGATGAGTCCATGGACACCGAGCAGTTGGCGGCTGAGCCCCAGCCTTGGGAATTCAGATCCAAACCCGCTTGGCAACGTCTCATTATCATGCTCGGGGGAATCATCGTTAACCTCATTTTAGGCTTTGCGATCTATAGCATGGTATTGCTGGTCTGGGGAGAAACAGTCCTTCCAGCAGACCGCATTCCATATGGTCTTGAAGTAGACGATCGCCTGGAATCTGTTGGTTTCCAAGACGGCGATAACGTGTTAGCAATCAATGGTGAGGTCCCAGAGACATTCACTCAAATTCGCCGCTCTCTTTTCTTCGACCCTGTTCGGGAAGTGGTCGTCAAGCGCGACGGTCAAGAAGTCACCCTCGCTTTTGAAAACGACTTGGGGCAACTGCTCGTTGACAGTGCGATTCGACGGCCTTTTGGTTTGCGGGCACCGTGTATCATACAAACTCTTGATCCAGGAAAAGGAGCTGCTATTGGAGGCCTGATGGCCGGAGATCGCATTTTGGGACTCAATGGAGAGCCTCGAAGGTTTTATGGTGAGGTTACCTCATTTCTTCAAGCACACGCCAATGAATCCATTGAGGTGGAGGTCCAGCGCATGAATGGAACATTGTCCCAGCTCACGTGCCAAACAGATAGCCTCGGCGCACTTGGGTTTTTATCCGTGAACGCCATGGACATGAGTGAATTCCAACTTCAGGAGCGGACTTACGGCGTAGGTGAAGCACTGATCAGTGGATTCGCATTGGCTTCGACCACTTTGCAGGAATATGTGCTCTCCATGCGGTTTTTATTCAGCAAATCTGGAGCATCTCAGGTAGGCAGTTTGGTCACTTTTGGCAGCATTTTCGATGCCGGATGGGACTGGGAAATCTTTTGGCGCAATACCGCCTTCTTCTCCCTGATCCTGGCATTCATGAATCTACTTCCAATCCCTGCGCTTGACGGAGGGCACGTCGTCTTCCTCTTGTATGAAATGGTCGCAGGAAAACCTGCCCCTGAAAAATTCCTTGAACGCGCCCAAATGGTCGGCATCGTTTTGTTGCTCACCCTCATGGTCTATGCTCTGGGAAATGATGTTTGGCGTCTGCTCACAGGACAGTTTAGCTGAGTTCGCTATTTTTGAACAAAGCTTTTCATGACAGTTTCCGACATCAACGCCTACGGACTCGTTATCGGTGGTTCACTGGTGATCATTCTGAGCTACTTCGCAAATTTGCTTGCGAAGCGCACAAACATCCCGAGTGTTCTCGTTTTAATCGGGATGGGAATTGCCATTCGGCAGGGCCTGAATGCCATGGGTCTCACATCCATTCCATTTGAAGGCTTGGTTTTGGAATTGCTCGGGACCATTGGTCTAATTTTCATCGTTTTGGAGGCCGCATTGGATTTGAATCTCTCGAGAGAGAAAATGCCCCTGATCTTTCGCAGTGCTTCAGTAGCATTGATCGCACTCGGCGGAAGTTCAGCCGCCATTGCTGCATTTTTAGGTTATTCTATGGGAATGCCTTGGTATGAAGGACTGGTTTACGCCATTCCGTTGTCCATCATGAGCAGCGCCATCATCATTCCTAGTGTTTCTAGCCTCAGCGCAAACTCCAAGGAATTCATGGTGTATGAAAGCACATTTTCGGACATTTTCGGCATCATGGCATTTTATTTGCTCTTGGGAAATTCTGATGCAGAAAGCACTGAGACTGTGATTTGGAGCATCGGAACCAACCTGTTCGTCACCCTCCTTCTTGCCGTTTTCGTAAGCTATATGCTCGTTTACGTCCTACAGAAAATCACCAGCAAAGTCAAGTTATTTCTGAGCATCGCGGTGTTGTTGCTTATTTACGCCATCCAAAAACTACTTCACCTCAGCCCGCTGGTGTTGATTTTGGTTTTTGGTTTGATGTTGAACAACCACCGCTTGTTTTTTCCGAAATTGAATATTTTCAAACCAAACGCTGCCGGACGTACCTGGCCAGAAAGGCTCCTCGACGATAACCGCATGCATGATCTGCACCGCGACTATCATCTGCTCACTCTGGAAAGTGCCTTTGTCATCCGAACGTTCTTTTTCGTCCTCTTTGGAATGACCGTCTCGCTCGCTGCTTTGGCCGACATTCATGTCATTACAGAAGGGTTGGTTATCTGCTGTCTGCTCTATGTTGTGCGTTTTGTTTGTCTCTTATTGTTGCAACGCCGTGCGGTGTTCCCGCTTCTTTACATCGCTCCTCGCGGGTTGATCACCATCCTCTTGTTCTTCCAAATACAAAGCACATATCCACAGTACCTGCAACCTGATTTTAACCAGGGTATTCTGTTGGTGATCATTTTGGTGACGAGTATCGTGATGACCATCGCACTGGTTCAAAATGGCATTACACTGCGCGGAGTCACGGTGTTGCCTGAAATCGTTCCTGAAGACTCCATCGAGGGGCAGGTTCAAGAACAAACGCCTCCGTCCATACGAGAGCGCGGTCTGGAGTCTGACGATTCAACAGACATCTCCCCAAGTTGAAACCAAAGGGACGTACCACCCCCCTGGCAAGCGTTGCACTTTTCCTGACAACTCCAGTAAAAACAACCGTTTTCGCGTTTGCTCGCGTGTCAAGTTGTGCTCCAACATCAACTGATCCAATAACTTTCCAGATGTGCCAACCAAAGAAAGCCACAACGGCCTCAGCGTGGGAGAGACCTGCATTTCCTCCTGCGTAGAACTGGAACGCATAGAAAGAGCCAATCCCATGCGCTCCATCAACTCTTCTGGATCCGACCATGCCGTATCAGGGAAAGCTTCAATCAAATTTTGGTTTCCTTCCCATCTCCTGCCCCATGTTTTAGGGCGATAAACCCACATATCGCGTCCAGAGTCTATTGCACATGACGCTGACACCATGGCCCCGCCCTTTCGAGGGCTTTGGATAAGAACAAGCGCTTCGCTCAAGCCAACAACCAAACGATTCCTTGAAGCAAATTGCCACGGAGCGGAAAGGCTTCCATGTAAATATTCAGACAGCAAGGCACCCCCTCCTTGAATCATTGAATGGGCTAGTTTTTCATGTGCAATGGGATAAATCCGGTCCAAGCCATGTCCTAAACAAGCCACTGTAGTGCCGTTTTCGTACAAAGCACCTCGGTGCGCAGCGGCATCAACGCCGCGCGCCAAACCGCTTGCAATAGCCCAGCCCCGATTCGTTAACATTCGGCTAATTCTGAACGCCACATTAGCCGCCTCTTCGCAACATTTTCGTGTGCCAACAACGGCTGCAAAAGGCCCCAATTGTCCGACATCCTTCCGGCCTCGGCCGTGCAACACCACCGGAGCATCGGCTATCGACCTCCATGTTGAAGGGTATCGAGGATCCTCCCAGGACATCGACCAGTCGCCGCGCTCGTCTGCACACGCCAATATTTCCTCAGCATGCCTGATCGCCTGATCGAACCCGGCGGTTGTTCTCGCCACTCGCTCCCAAGCCAAATC
>MDSY01026256.1_pt1 | contig 27591 bp, 26 predicted proteins | sample 811131 | NCBI WGS metagenome assembly MDSY01 (sample SAMN05326643, study PRJNA326480) | marine metagenome | isolation source: seawater | place: Atlantic Ocean: South West | collected 2010
ATTTATTGTGGGTTTGCCAGGCGAAACAAATGAAACTATAGAAGAGACGATAAAATATGCACAAGAGTTAAACCCACAAACAATACAGGTATCACTCCCTGCCGCCTATCCAGGAACTTACTTATATAATCAGGCAGTTGAAAATGGTTGGTTAGTTGCGGATGATGATTTAGTTGGTAGTGATGGAGTTCAACACTCAATACTCAATTATCCACATCTTTCAAGTAAAGAAATTTTTGAAGCAGTTGATAATTTCTATAAACGTTTTTATTTTAGGCCAAAAAAAATGGTTATACTATTTTTTGAAATGTGCAAAGATTGGGAAATTATGAAACGCAGACTAAGAGAAGGTGTTGAATTTTTCAAATTCTTGTTTGGACGGGAGAATACAGTCTGAAAAAAGTAATTGTTACGGGTGATGATTTTGGTCTTTCAGTTCCTGTAAACAATGCCATATTAAAATCCTTCACGAATGGGATATTAACAACAACAAGCCTAATGATTGCTGCACCAGAAGCCAGCCATGCAGTAAAAATTGCAAAAAAAAATCCTGAATTAAACGTAGGTTTGCATATTGTACTATCTAATGGGAAATCTTCATTACCAATTGTCGAAATACCAAATTTGGTAAATAGTAAATGTGAGTTTAGTAATAATAAATTTTGGTGTGGAGTAAATTATTTTTTCAATAACAAAGCGAGATCTGAACTAAAAAAAGAAATACGGGCGCAATTTAAAGCATTTAAAAAAACAGGTTTAAAACTAGATCATGTAAATGCACATAATCATATGCACCTTCACCCAACTATATTTAATTTAATTATAGAAATTGGAAGGGAGTATAATTTAACAGCTATCCGTATTCCAAATGAACCTCCTCTTAATTCAATTATTTATAATAAAAAAGAATTTTTTATGAGATATATTAGATGGTTATTTTTTTCGATATTTACATATCAAATGGAGAAAAAATGTAAAAACAATAAAATTATTTTTAACAATTATATTTATGGTCTACATGATAGTGGGCATATGAATATTGATAAACTTGTGCGTATTATTCCGCATATAAAAGATGGTATAACTGAAATTTATACTCACCCCTCAACAGAAAATGATAATACACTTTATAACTACGAGTTTGTTGAAGAATACAAAGCCCTTATACACGCTCGAATAAAAAGAACTATCGAAAAATTTAATATTGAACTTTCGGGCTTCAACTCATAAAAATGATTGGTGACTCTTGGACTCATAAGATTGCTCGAGTATGTATTAAACCGTTAGTCAATACGCCTATCACTCCAAATCACGTCACACTTTTAAGGCTAATAATAGGATTGGCAGCATGTGTTGCTTTTGCATTAAAAATGAATATTTTGGGTGGTGTAATGTGGATAATATCAACTTTTCTTGATAGAGCTGATGGAGAGCTTGCTAGAATCTCTGGAAATATTAGTTCTTTAGGTCATAAATTTGACTATTACACTGACACTTTTATTACGGCACTTTTTTTTCTAGCAATCGGGATAGGCCTACAAGATAAATTGCCTAACTATCTGACAATAATGATGGGTTTGTCTGCGTGTATTGGCGTAATTTTTTCTGAGATTTTTGCTGAAAAAATAGATCAAAAAAAGAGAGCCACAGGAGAAAAAGCATACACAGGAATAGCTGGTTTTGATTTCGACGATATCATATATCTTTTTGCCCCGATAGTTTGGTTAAACTGGCATCTTCCTTTTCTCATAGGAGCATCGGTAGGTGCTCCTATATTTGCAATATTTACATATTATTTATTAAAAAAAATAACTAATTAGCTTGCGAGAGTTACTTTTTACGAAGTAAGAATACAGCATAATCTGAGTCAGAATTTAAAATTATTGGACTAGATAAATCATAGTACTCATTGTAGGTATTGATAATTTCTAAATCCTCTACTTTATTTATTATGTTTAATATCTGAGGCAATGTATATGTCCTTAACTGATATATAGATACATAGGATTCTCTAGTAGTATTTTTTTTAATTTTTAAGACTACCCTCAATGTCTCTCTTCTTCTTTTCATATCAAGCTTTATCATTGACATGATTGTTTTAACTGTTAAAGAACCTCTTCTTGCAGTCCACTTGACTATTTTTTCAATTTTTTTATGTCTAGGAATTATATGTAATCCTAATATATATATGCCATTTTTCTTTAGTGCGAACGAAACATTTTCTAAGTGTTGTATTGCTTTTTTTTCCGTAAGAAGATGTCGAAATGTATCGACTGTACAATAAATTCCATCGTATTTATTCTCTACTTCAAAAGTAGACATATCAGCTTTCTTTATATTTGCATACAAATTATTACGATTAAGTTTTTCTTTTAAATATAATAATGCATTTTCATTTAAATCAAATCCAGAACAATTAAATCCTTTTTTTACCAATGGGACAATTAAACGTCCTGTTCCACATGCTGGCTCGAGCAATTTTGGTGAATTCAATATTAAATATTTTCTAAATACGTTACTAATAAAGGACAATTCATCTTTCATATCATATGAAAATGAAACGTCATAATATGTTGGAAGGTCATACCAATTATGCGTAGTATTTTTCATACTAGATATACTCAATTATTTTTAGTGCAGAATATTACTGATATAATTTTCTTTATATGATAGAAAAATATTAGATTTTGTTTCCATTGTTAAAGCAGTTTTGTAATTTTCTAATTCAATTAATTTATAACAGTACCATTTTTTATTTTTTAAATCTAAGACATAATTACGATGGTTTTCCTCTAATGAGACACTAAAATTATCAAGACCATATGCTACACCTGATCCAATTGCTTTAATAAATGATTCCTTTTTAACCCAGCAATTATGGAAAACATCTGCTCTTTTATTTTTGTCAAATTTCATTAATTGTTCTTTTTCATCTTCACTAAAGAAACGTTCAGATAATGAATCTATATTAATGTCATGATTAATCCTTTGTATATCAACACCTATCTTATTGTCTAATGTAATTGCTATTAATCCATATATATCTGAATGTGAAATATTAAACTCTAAACTATGATTATTATATTTTTCAGGTACAAATGGTTTTCCATGTTTGTTGTATGAGAATTCAATTTGATTTGGTATTTTACTCAAATATTTCGATAATAGCTTCTTTACAATGGCTCTAGAAATAACAAATTGATTTTTTTTAATTTTGTTATTTATGTTATCAACTCTTTGTATTTCATCATCAGATAAATATGTCATGTAATCATGATAATTTAACATGGAAAAATTTAATAATAGAACATAAATATTCTTTGTGGAGAGATCAATTTCATTATTATTTAAATTATATATATTCATTTATTAATTTTTTATACTGAAATCACTAGCTTTATCAAAATACTCTTTGCCTAATTTCTATACTTATATTAATGTGTGCATGTTTCTTATTAAAAATTAAAACTTGTAAATATGAAATCCACGCAAGAGTTTAACACAGTTCCGGATGATGTTGCTTACCAACATATGATATTACAACATGTTTCCCGTACATTTGCTCTTACAATACCCCAATTACCAGAGAAATTAAGACTGGTTGTATCTAATGCATACCTTCTTTGTCGAATAGCAGATTCAATTGAAGATGATAAATCAATGTCTATTGAACAAAAGAAAGAGTACGCTGATATGTTTATTGATGTAGTAAGAAATAATAAAAATGTCAATATTTTTTCTAAAAAACTATTCGATATACTTTCACCAAATGCAACTGATGCAGAACATAACTTAATTGCTAATACAGAAAAAGTTATCCGTGTAACACATAGTTTTAACAAGCGACAATTAAGTGCCTTAAATCGTTGCGTTTCAATTATGTGTAAGGGTATGGCTAAATATCAAATCGAGGAATCATTAAATGGATTAAAGAATATAAAAGACATGAATGATTATTGCTACCATGTAGCTGGGGTTGTGGGTGAAATGTTAACTGAGTTATTTTGTGATTATTCAACTGATATTGATAAAAATCAAAAAAAATTAATGGAGCTAGCTGTTTCGTTTGGGCAAGGATTACAAATGACAAATATCCTGAAGGATATTTGGGAAGATCATAGTAGGGGAGCATGTTGGCTACCAAAAGATCATTTTAAAAAATATGGTATTGACATAAGTACTAAAAAGCCTAATCAGAATATAAATGAATTTAATAATGCATTAATTGAATTATTGGGAGTTGCATATGCTCACCTTGAAAATGCATTGACTTATACTTTATTGATCCCAAAAAATGAAATAGGTTTGCGTAAATTCTGCTTATGGGCTATTGGAATGGCCGTGTTAACGCTGGAAAAAATTAGAAAAAACCCAAATTTTACCAATGGAAAAGAAGTAAAAATTAGTCATCTTAGTGTAAAATTAACCATTCTAATTACAAGCATTTTCGTAAAAAATGATGCTATATTGAGATTTCTTATTAAACTTACTGGGCGACATTTGCCTAGAGTTAACATTCATGAGAAACTTTAAGAATATCTCTCGAAAAAGGTTTGTGAACAAATAAAAACCTATAATAAATAATAAAAATGACATTAGATAATCAAAACGAGAGCTTGCTCAGCCAGTCTGCTAATAATATACGCAATAAAGACTTCACGTTAAGCTTAAATAAAGCAATTAATTCTGCTAAAAAAAACCTACTGTCAAAACAATCTAATGATGGTCATTGGGTATATGAGCTTGAGGCTGATTGCACTATTCCTGCTGAATATATTTTAATGAACCACTTCACTGGGGAAATTGATAACGATAAAGAAGAGAAAATAGCTGAATATTTACGTTCACAACAAAATGAAGAAGGTGGCTGGTCTTTATACACTGGAGGTAATTTTGATTTAAGTTGCTCTGTTAAAGTTTATTTTGCTTTAAAACTAATAGGTGATGAGCCTCATGAAGAACATATGATTCGTGCAAAAACTATGATTTTAAATCATGGTGGTGCGGCAATGTGTAATGTATTCACGAGAATAACGATGGCACTATTTGGACAGGTACCTTGGAGAGCAACACCTTTTATACCTGCTGAAGTTATAATTTTACCTAAGTGGTTTCCATTTCATATTAACAAAGTCTCCTATTGGTCTCGTACTGTCATGGTGCCTTTATTTGTTTTGTGCACAATGAAACCAAAAGCATCTAATCCAAGAGGTATTGATATAAGAGAATTATTTATTACGCCTCCAGAAGATGAATTAAACTATTTTAAAGTAACAACACCTCTAAAACGTGCATTTTTGGTTCTTGATCGTTTCGGACGTTTAGCTGAAAAATTAGTTCCTAAATTTATACGACGATATTCTATAAGAAAATGTGAGCAATGGTTTTTAGCAAGGATGAATGAAAAACACGGTATTGGTGGTATTTTTCCTGCAATGGTTAATGTATATGAATCGTTAGTTGTACTTGGATACCCAAAAAGTGACCCAAAAAGAAAGTTAGCTCGTCAAGCAATTGATTCATTATTGAAAGATAACGGAACATCAATGTATTGCCAGCCTTGTATGTCGCCTATATGGGATACCGCGCTAGTAAGTCATGCCTTAATAGAAACTGAAAATGAAAAAAATACAACAACGGAAATTAAAAATGCACTGGATTGGCTTAAAGAACGTCAGTTAAGTAATGAACCCGGTGACTGGCGTATACAAAAACCAGAATTAGCTGGTGGTGGTTGGGCTTTTCAATATAGCAATTATTATTATCCTGACTTAGATGATACATCGGTCGTTGCATGGGCTATGCATAGAACAAAAAAGAACATATATTCTAAATCAATAGATCGTGCTGCTAACTGGGTTGCTGGTATGCAGTCTCGAAATGGTGGTTTTGGTTCATTCGATACCGATAATACACATTATTATCTTAATGAAATTCCATTTGCAGATCACGGTGCTTTACTTGACCCCCCTACTGCAGACGTAACCGGACGAGCAATAGCTCTATTAAGTCTAGCTGATGTAGAGATGTATGAAAAACAAATCAATAGCGCAATTGAATATCTCAAAACTGAGCAGGAGGAAAATGGTTCTTGGTTTGGTCGTTGGGGTACTAATTATATATATGGTACTTGGTCAGTACTGACCGCTCTTGAGATTGCAGGACAAGATCCACAACAAGACTATATTCGTAAAGCCGTCAAATATCTTGTTTCTACTCAGAATGATGATGGGGGATGGGGTGAAAGCAATGACAGTTATTATCCTCCTAAAATACATAGGCCATTCAAAAGTACCGCTTTTCAGACTGCATGGGTGTTGCTCTCGCTATTAGCATCCAGAGAGGAAAAAAATCCGTCTGTTAAAAAAGCAGTAAATTACCTGCTATCGACTCAATTATCAAACGGGCAATGGTATGACAATTCATTTACAGCGCCAGGATTTCCCCGTGTCTTTTATTTAAAATATCATGGCTATTCGAAATATTTTCCTCTTTGGGCGCTTGCTCGATATCGAAACATATTAGAAAAGTAACTTGAAAAGAATTGGAATTATTATAGCTATACCATCTGAAGCAAAATGCTTTCGGTTAAAAAAATTAGCTCTGAAAGAATCAATACAAATTGAAAAGAATATTTTTTTATACATATCCGGAATTGGATTTGATGCTGCAACATCAGCAGCGAAGGAGTTAGTTAAAAAAAATATAGATGGATTGATAAGTTGGGGAATGGCAGGAGGTATAGATCAATCACTAAAAACAGGCGATATCGTTCTAGCTGATACTATACAAAATGATAAAGAAATATTTTATACTTCGAATGAATGGAGAAACTCTATCAGTTCCCATCTTCAGACTACACCATACAAAGTATTAAATGGCAAAATTGTGACAACTAATAAAATTCTTGATTCATCAATTAAAAAAAGGGAATTATCAAACCAAACAAAAGCATTAGCAGTTGATATGGAAAGTGCAGCTATAGCTAAAATTTCTCTTGAAAAAAAAATAAAATTTGTATCAGCGCGTGTGATAATAGATGATGCATATTCAAATATACCATCTATATTTTTAGAAAATATTGATAACTTCGGAAAAATTAAAATAAAAAGTTTTTTAAAATCATCATTACAAAATCCATTTCAATTATTTCAATTAATCTCCCTAATAAAGAGCTATATTAAGTCATTATCATCATTAAATAATATGTATGATGAATTTAAGAAAAGAAATTTTTTTATATATAATAAATTATAAATTTATTAAAATTTTATGATGAGATTATCTAATAAACAAATTCAAAACTTCAAAAATACTGGTTTTTTAATAGTACGTAAATTGTACTACGGAGAAGAACTGAATGAGATCACACAATGGGTTGATGAGGTTGCAAATTATCCTGAGATTAAAAATAAATATATGATGTATTTTGAACAAAGTAAGATTAATGAAAAAAAACGAATACTATCGCGTATGGAAAATTTAGAACCCTTTCATAAAGGTTTTAGTGAGCTTTTCATATCTGGAAAAATTCAAAATATAACATCTGAACTATTTGGAGAAAATGCAATTCTATTCAAGGATAAAATAAATTTTAAAATGCCAGGTGGTGATGGATTTAAGGCTCATCAGGATGTTCAGGCAGGATGGGACAAGTATGCAAAGCTACATATTACAGCATTAGTAACTATTGATGCCTCAAATACTGAAAATGGATGTCTTGAAATAGCTGCCAATCATCATGATAAAGGTTTAATTGGAGAGCAATGGGCGCCCCTTGAGGAAAATGCGCTTGATTACAAACCCGTACAAACAGAACCCGGTGATGCTATATTTTTTGATTCATACGCACCGCATCGCTCTGGGCCAAATCTAACTCATGTTAAAAGAAGAGTGCTCTATGTAACATATAATGCAATGTCGGAAGGCGATAGTCGCGAAAAGTACTATTCTGATAAACGTCTTAGCTATCCTCCTGATATTGAACGTAATCCTAATAAAGAATATATTTTTAAAGTTTAAATCTAGAATAAATTCCTACAAAATAAACTAATTGATTTGAAGTGAATAAAAAAAATACATATCGTAATGAAAGGCTTGTTTCATTCTGGAGCAGGTTTCTAGATAAAAGAAGAATTCTAATAATATTCTCTGTCACTCTAATTACAATATTATCATTAAGTACTATTAAGAATAATTTAAGTTTTAGTACAGACACCAGTGAGATGTTGTCGGAAAAGTTACACTGGAGGCAGCTTGATATCCAGTATGAAAAATTATTTCCACAATTTTTAGATAACATTATCATTGTTATTGAAGCTCAAACACCAGATTTAGCAAGTGATACTGCTCAAAAAATTTCTACCTCATTAAAAAATAATAATTTCATAAAAAATATCTACTATCAAAGTGATTTTTCCTACTTCAAGGAATCTTCATTTCTATTTCTTGAACACGATGAATTACAAGACTTATCTGATAATCTCGCTAAAATTCAACCTTTTTTAGGATCATTACTTGAAGATAGAAATTTACGTGGATTATTTGATATGCTCGGAGATGCTATTGAAGCTAAACAAGATGATAAATCTATTCAATTAAATCCAATACTATCTGAAATAAATCTTGCGTTCGGTGATATAAATTATTCAGTTTCATGGCAAAGATTAATGGATCCAAAATATGAAAAAAAGAATATATATAGGGAATTTATTGAACTACAAATAAATACAATTGATGACAGTCTATTACCTAATGAAAATACTATTGAATATATACGAAAAGCTATAGAACCATATAAAAATTCGAAAGTTAATATTAAATTAACAGGAGGCGAGGTTTTAGCTTATGAAGAACTAAAAAGTGTGTCTAACGCAAATATAAAAGCAATTTTTCTATCGATTATTCTCGTCGCAACTATTTTAACCATTGGTCTTGGTTCCTTTCGTATTGTAGTAGCTTGCCTTACGACACTTATAGTTGGGTTAATAATAACAACTGCCTTCGCTTCAATTACAGTTGGAACTTTAAATCTAATATCTATAGCATTCGCTGTATTATATATCGGATTGGGAATTGATTTTGCAATACACATGGCCCTTAGATATAGAGAAGAATCTATTTCCGAGTTAAATCGCACTAAGATTATTAAAAACACATTAAAATTTATAATGAAACCTCTAGTCTTATGTGCTTTAACAACGGCTATTGGATTTTATGCATTTATACCAACAAGCTATACAGGTGTCGCTGAACTTGGATGGATAGCAGGATCTGGAATGATAATTAGCTTTATCCTAACCATAACATTGTTACCTGCATTACTAAGCTATACATCAATTAAAACACTAAGATCTGCTAATATTATAAAAAATAATAATATTATAAATTTTTTATGCTGGTTACCGTATAAATATTCAAAAATTATTCTCATATTTATATTTTTAATAGTTTCTTTTATTTTATTATTCATAAATAAAATAGATTTCGATGAAAATAGATTAAATCTGCAAGATCCTAAAAATGAATCAGTAAAAACGTATCAGGAACTACTTAAAGATAGTTCTACATCACCTTGGGAAGGGATACTAATAGTTGAATCTGCTGATCAAACCAATCTGAAAAAGAATGAAATTAAATTATTACCTCTAGTTGATAATGCAATATCTATACATAATCTTATTCCTGAAGAACAAAATGATAAACTCATTATTATTGATGAAATGAGCTTATTGATGGGTAATTTAGAAAACAGATCGTCTGAATTAGAGATAAGTAAAAATCATAGAATAGCTGCTATAAAAAAACTAAAAACTATATTAGATAACTATCTGGTGCATAATTCTGATAATCAGATGATTTTACTAAATAGCAACTTGAATAATCTATTATCTAATTTAAATGATGATGATGATAAAAAAATTAAAGCTATTGAAAATCAATTTTTAGAAAATTTTCCAGGACGGATAAAAGCATTATCAGATGCATTAAATGCTGAAGAAGTTACGATTAATAATATTCCAGATGAAATTTATAAAAGATGGGTAAGTGATGAAAAATATTTAATAAAAATTTTACCTAAGGAAGATTTAAATAATAATATATCAATGAGAAATTTTGTTTATCAACTTCAAGATTTCAATAAAGATGTTATTGGTTCTCCAATTATAAGTATTGAAGCTGGAAATGCTGTAAAAAGTGCATTCAAATTCGCGTTTTTATGTGCTTTTATTGCAATAGCAATACTATTGATGCTTCTAATAAAAATAAAATATGATGCGCTTATTATTCTTATTTCCGTATTAATAGGTAGTATTTTCACATTGGGATTCATGCTTTTCTTTAATATTCCCCTGAATTTTGCGAATATCATCGGTCTTCCGTTACTACTTGGAATTGGTGTTGATAGTGGTATTCATATTACGGAGCGATTCTATGAGGAAAAAAATACACAAACTAATATTTATATAACTAGCTCAATGAAGGGTGTCATTATAAGTAGCCTAACAACAATATTTAGTATCGGAAATCTTGCGTTTTCATCACATCAAGGCACTGCAAGCATGGGATTACTTTTATCAGTGGGATTAATATCCATGATGTTCGCAACTATGATAGTATTACCCTCGTTTTTGATATGGCGAGATTCTTCATACAAATAAAGCAAAATGCTAATTGATCCATCAGATAGTAGACCATGGGATGCTCAAATCGCATATAGATTGATATATCCACTTCGTAATACTTTCGTTACACCCAATTATTTAACAACATTAAGATTATTTTTTGGACTTTTAGCTGGGTTTTTCTTTTCAATTGGTGAATATTTATACAGTAATGCTGGTGCGTGTTGTTTTGTGCTTTCAAATTTTTTAGATCATGCTGATGGAGAGTTAGCGAGATTAAAAAATGAAACTAGTATTAAAGGACATACGTACGACCTTATCTCTGATGCTCTTGTTAATATATTTTTATTTATTGGTATCAGTATTGGCCTTATTCATAGCAGTCTAGGTTTTTATGCACTACCAATAGGAATCGTTGCTGGTGTTTCAGTTGCAGCAATATTCTATACAAGAAATAAAATCGAAAAAGAGATTGGTAAAAACAAGGCCCGTCAACCATTCAAAAGTGGTTTCGAAGCAGAGGATTCATTGTATATTCTCCCAATCATTACATATTATAAATTAGAATATTACTTCATAACTGCGGCAGCCATTGGTGCGCCAATATTCTATTTTTTCGTAATAAGAAGTTATCTAATACTTAAAAAATAATTTTATGAAAGCATTAATTACAGGTGCGACTGGATTTGTAGGCTCTGCTTTATTAAGACTGCTCGTTAAGCAGGATTATGACTTACAGATATTGAAAAGACCCGGTGCCAATACACATAATCTTTTCGATTTTGATATTAAGGTAATTGAAGGTGATTTACAAAATATCGAATCATTGGAATCTGCTGTTGATTCCTGTGAACAAGTTTTTCATGTTGCAGCAGACTATAGATTATGGGTTCCAGATTCTAAAGATATGTTTAAAACTAACATTGATGGAACTAGAAATCTAATAAAGGTAGCGAAAAAAGCGGGAGTGAAGAAAATTGTATACACTAGTAGCGTAGCAACTCTCGGCACCAATCAAGATGGCACCTCTGCAAATGAAACAACTTTTTCAACACTTGAAAACATGGTGGGGACTTACAAAAAATCAAAATTTTTGGCAGAAGAAGCTGTAATGGATCTAATAAAAAACGAAGCATGTCCCGTTACAATAGTGAACCCCTCTACACCTGTCGGACCGGGAGATATAAAACCTACCCCAACTGGAAAAATTATTCTTGATACGATTAGAAACCGAATGCCAGCTTATGTTGAAACTGGATTGAATATTGCACATGTTGATGATGTAGCTCATGGACACCTACTCGCAATGCAGAGAGGAAAAATTGGGGAACGTTATATTCTAGGTGGGGACAACATGTCTCTTGAATCAATAATTAATTATTTATGCTCTATTGAAAAAATAAATCCTCCAAAAATAAAATTGCCGCACAATTTTATCTTACCTATTGCATGGATTATGGAGTGTATCTCGAAATTTACTCATAGTGAACCTCTTGTAACAACTGATGGCGTAAAAATGTCAAAAAAAATAATGTATTTTTCTAGTGATAAAGCAAAAAGAGAGTTAGGTTACAATGCAAGACCAGCATCTGAAGCATTAGATGATGCCGTAAGTTGGTTTAATAAAGAGGGATATGAGTAATATTTTAGTTTATAAAATAATAAAATAATAATACAGAAAATAATATCATTACTATTAAAATACTATTGCTTAAACTTAAATGATAATTAATTTTTATTCTATAAAATATAAAAACTATTTTATTACGGAGTGCTTCCTTTATAGCTATATCAAATTTAGATAAGTAATTAAAAATTATCGAGGATAATTTAGGTATTAAGCACCGGTAAAACCAGTCGAAATCCAAGCTTATAGTCAATGTTCTTTTCATTAGTGGAAGCATCACAAAAAAAGCTAAACCAGAAAATAAAAGTAATTGTAGTTGGCTAATAATATGTGCAGATGTAAAAGGCTGATAAAAAACTGGGTATGGCAACATGCTATAAAGAATGTTAGGAAAAATACCAATTAAAATACAAATCATGGCAAAAAATATCATGCTAACTTGCATATTTTTTGGTGGATCAGATGGTCTTAATCCGCTGTCCTTTTGAAAAAAAACAAACCATGGAAATTTTATGCCCGCATGTAAAAAAACACCTGCTGAAGCTGCCTGTAATAACAACCATACCCACAATAAGTGCTCATCTACAGAAGCTTGAGAAATCATTGATTTACTTACAAAACCTGAGGTAAGTGGAAACGCAGATATAGAAAGCGCACCAATAATTCCACAAACTGCCGTAATTGGCATTGACTGTATTAGCCCGCCCAGTTCACTACATTTTCTTTTTCCTGTCATGTATAAAACTGAACCGGCTGACATCAACAACAAGGCTTTATAAACGATATGTGTAAATGCATGAGCTGCAGTTCCATTTAGTGCCATCTCAGTGCCAATACCAATACCACAAACCATAAAACCAACCTGATTAATAATACTGTAAGCAAGAATTCGACGCATATCATTTTCAAGTAATGCATAAATAATCCCATAAAAAATCATAAATAAGCCAATATAAATTAGTAAATCTGTACCAGGAAATCCTCTCATCAAAACATAGACTGCTGTTTTAGTAGTGAAAGCGCTTAAAAATACCATGCCGCTAAACGAGGTTTCAGGATAAGCATCAGCAAGCCAAGCTGACAGTGGAGGTGCTCCAGCATTTAATAAGAAACCGAAAAGAATCAACCAAGTTGAAATAGTATTTAATTGCATTTGTGTAAATGCAATAGAATTTGTTTCATGAGCATGGCCAACAATGCCACACATCAATATAACTCCACCGAGTAAATGAATAGAAATATAGCGCATCCCTGCCTGATATGAATTATTATTTTGTGAAGACCATATTAATAAGGTAGATGCAAGGGCCATTAATTCCCAAAACAGAAAAAGACTTATTAAATCACCAGCTAAAATAACTGATGTAGCAGCACCAGCATAAACAAAAGCAGTAGCAAGTTCAGTAGATTTAGCTTGTTTACAGCAAAAAAATCCTGCTACTAGAACCGTAATACAAAATACAGTGGCAAAAAGTCTACTCAATGAATCGAAATTTATTAAAATTAATTCATAGCCTAGATAACTGACAGTACAACTACTTCCAAATGATAAATTCCAGACAATAAATAACGATATAAGCGGGATAATACAAATAAATAAAGTTCGTCTAAATCCAGAAAAAAAAGGAATCAATAATCCAGAAAAAATAAGTAACAAACCAGGATGAAGAAAACTACATATCATAATAATCATCCTTACGTTTTATAAAAAAACCAAGTATTTTTGCAATAAAAATTAGAACAACACAAGATAAAAAACCAAAAATTGCATAAAAAGAAAAAATACTTTCAATTTTAAAATGTGGATGCATAGTAATAAAATATTCAATGATAATCACTATGCCTAAAAAAACTGCTGAATAAATATACAGCTTTTTAATAGATGATTTTCTATAAAACCAGTTTTTCTTCATAACCCCTCCCCTATTAATAGACTTATAAGCTCGATTGGAATTTGAGGGAAGAAAAACAAAATAATTGATACCAGAGCTGTAGATAATACTGTTAAAACGATCAAAATTGGTGCCTCATTATATAAATACCCTTCTTTAGTATCTGGATCACGAAAAAATGCAACATAGATAATTGGTAGGAAATAGGCAGCATTTAATAATGTGCTTATAACAATAACAGAAATTGCAAACCATGATTGTATATCAATCGCGCCTTGCAAGATAAACCACTTACTCAAAAAACCAGCAGTTGGAGGAATGCCAATCATAGACAGGCTACCCACAGCAAATGCCAACATAGTCCATGGCATTGCTCTGCCAATTCCATTCAATTGACTTACCTCCGTTTTCTTTGTAGCAGTATATATAGAGCCAGCTGCAAAAAATAATGTAATTTTACCAAATGCATGGGCAAGTATGTGTAGGATAGCACCCATAATAGAAATAGATGCTAGTAATGCAGTTGCTAATATAACATAGGATAATTGACTTATTGTTGAATACGCTAATCGCCTTTTTAAGTTATCTGAGCGTAATGCAATTATTGACGCAAAAATAATTGTTATGCCAGATAAATAAAGTAAAAAATTAACACTAGTAACCTCGGATAATAGCGTTGGGCTGAAAATATATATCACAATCTTGACAATACTAAATACGCCCGCCTTAACAACTGCAACTGCATGTAGTAATGCGCTAACTGGAGTTGGTGCGACCATTGCAGATGGCAGCCAGTAGTGAATTGGCATAAGCGCTGCTTTTCCAATCCCATATGCAAATATTAATAATAACGATACGATTATTAGGGGTTGATGACTCCTATTGAAAATTCCATTATTAGTAAATTCAATTGATCCAGTTAAGCTATAGGTCCAAATAATTGCAGGGAGAAACAAACATATTGATGTTGTAAGCAAAACACCAAGATACACACGACCTGCGCGCTTAACCTTCTCGCTACCTTTGTGAGTTACTAGTGGGTAAGTGGATAATGTGAGAAATTCATAAAAAATAAATAATGTAAATAAATTAGCTGAAAAAGCTATACCTATAGTACTTGCTATTGCTAGAGCAAAAAATACATAAAAACGAGTTTGATTTTTCTCGTTATTTGCACGCATATAACCTATCGAATAAATAGAATTTATTAACCATAGAAATGAGGCAATACATGCAAACAACATCCCCAGTGGTTCAACATGAAAATGAAGTATCAGATTATTAGTTATCCTTAATAATTCTAATTCAGGACGTAACCCATCTAAAACTTGAGGTAGAAGTGAATAAATACAATAAATTAATGCAACTGAGGTAATTAATGTAGACACTTCTCTCAAATTGCTATGCTTCTTAAAAAATAAAATAAAAATGATGCCAAATATTGGTATAAATAATGAAGAAATAATAAGTAATTGATTATTCATATCATTTATTAATTAGATCACTTGAAATTTGCATTGCTATATCAACATTAAGTGTTGTCTCTATACCAAAATAAATATTTATGAATGTGAAGATTAATAATGAGAAAAATAGCAGATATGGTGTTTTTCTATTTTCATCATAAATTAAAATTCTATTTTCCTCTGATTTAAAATAAGCTGATTCAATAATTCGTCCAATGTAAATTATTGCTAATACAGATGAAAAAACAATTACAAGAACAAAAAACCAGTAACCAGCATCAATGGAAGCCTTTATTAAATACCATTTACTGATAAAGCCAGATGTAAGAGGGACGCCAATAATGCTTAATCCAGAAATTAAAAATAATATAAAGATAAGTGGCGAAGTCTTAGCCATGCCTGAAAGCTGTTTAATTGAATCAGATTGATAGTAGTAAATAATCACTGCCACTGCTAAAAACAAACCAGTTTTTATAAAAGCATGATTAAACATATTCGTTAAGCATGCAGCAAGTCCAAGCTCGGTTATTAATGCAAGCCCCAAAATCATATACCCAATTTGAGAAATACTTGAATAGGCTAATAATCTTTTAATACTATCTTGCTTTATAGCTAAAATTGAGCCATAGACTATTGCTCCACATGCAACAATCATTAATAAGTAATTAAATGACTCTAAATAAAAACTATATTCATAGCCATATAAAGAATAGATAAATCTTATTAGTACGTATATAAAAACTTTTGTTGTTGTTCCAGCTAGAAATGTTGAAACGATTGATGGTGAGTGAGTATAGGCATCTGGTAACCATAAATGTAGAGGAAAAATTGCTGCTTTTATTCCAATGCCAATTATGAAAAATACAAATGCAGTTGTTATCGTAGCACTATTTTCTGTATGCGCTAATTGCTGAGATAAGTCAGATATATTAAGCGTGCCTGTTACAGCGTAAAGCAAGCCAACAGAAATTAATATGAAACTTGCACCAATAGTTCCAAAAATTAAGTATTTAAAAGCAGAATAAAGGCTTCGCTTGTCTTTTCCTAAACTAATTATTGCATATGAAGACAATGATGCGATTTCAATGAATACAAAAAGATTAAATGCATCACCAGTAATAATAACTCCCAGTAAACCTGTAAGATTAAGTAAAAAAGTAGTATAAAATAAATATATCCGATCCGAAGCTATTTCGTTTTCGATGCTCTCTTTAGCACCAATTGAAACAAGAGTAGCAACAGCGCTAATAATTAAAAGCATATAGGCTGTTAGCTTATCAATGTAATATTCAATTCCCCAAGGAGCAAGCCATCCGCCCATTGAGTATGTAATGGTGTTTTCAATTAATACTCTATTCAGCAATGAACAGGAAATAACAAAACACGTAATACAAGTTGTTATAGTTAAAATCCATGTTAATTTACGGTTATGTAAAATAATACAAAGTGGTGCAGCAAGAAGTGGTAATACTACTTGTAATGCGGGTAAATTTGAGCTAATCACTCCATTTCCTTCTTTAATACGTCGTCATCAATAGTGCCAAAAGCTGAATGAATTCTAATAATTATAGCAAGACCAAGAGCTGTAGTAGATATACCGACCACAATAGCGGTTAGTATCAACACATGGGGAAGTGGACTCGAATATAATGTATTTATTTCATTTAATATTGGGGCTGTTCCATCTACTACCTTGCCCATAGAAATAAACATTATAAAAATTGATGTCTGAAAAATATTGATACCAATTATTTTTTTTAAGAGATTATTATTTGCAATTATGATGTAAAATCCAATCATCATTAGTATAATAACCGCCCAATAATTGAACGAGCTTAAAAAAGACATTTTTTAATTTATAATAACCTCGTAAAAATTATCATTATTGATTTAATAGCTTTAGAATAACCAAAAATTAGTCAAAAATGGCTATTATATAGAAAAAAAATAGGTTCGTCGGCAATAGTTGGATTCTCCAGTATAATAAAAAAATGCTTAAGAAACTTAGTCATAGTAATTTCATGATACCATCAATGGTAGTTCTTGCTATTTTGGCAACTTCCGCTGGCTTCTATATCTCATTGAAACAATCACAGACAAAACTTGAGCAAAATAATATAGCTGAGGGATTATTTTGGCCAAATCCGAAACAATTATTAGAATTCAACACTACAGATAATAATGGTGAATTATTTGGATTAAAACAAATAGAGGAAAAATGGTCTTTTATATTCTTTGGTTACACAAACTGTCCTGATATATGCCCTATTACAATGTCGGTAATGGCAGACACTTACAAAAGAATTAAAAATCAATATAAAAACGTACAAGTTATATTTGTTACAGTCGATCCAGAACGTGATGATACAGATAAACTTAATTCTTACGTTTCATTTTTTGACAGTCAATTTATTGGTCTAAATGGTAGTCCTCAAATCGAAAATAGTCTGACAAAACAAATTGGAGTTGCATTTTATCATGATGATAAAAAAGGAAATTATCTTGTCGATCACTCTGCATCAATTTTTGTTATAGATCCAAAAATGCGTCTCGTATCAAAACTTTCACCACCTCATAATTCTGAAGAGATAATAAAAAAATTTAAAAAAATAAAAAGGTTTATAGATGAAAAAAGTTAGCTTCATACTATTTATTCTATTCTTTTTTTCATATATCAATAATATTTCTGCTGAGGATCACTCTAAAATTGAAATTACTAATTTATGGATAAGTGAAGCACCCAAAAATGCATCTGTCTTGGTTGCATATGCTACATTTAAAAATAATTCGACATTACCTATATCGCTAAATAATATTTCAAGCTTATTATTTTCCTCTATAGAAATTCATAAAACGATTATTAAAGATGATATTGCCAGCATGGAAAGGTTTTCTACATTAGAAATTCCACCAAAATCATCAGTAGAATTTTTACCAGGTGATTATCATTTAATGCTTTTCAATCCTAAAAAACCTATGATAATTGGTAGTGCTCCTGAATTATTATTTACCTTTTCGGATGGAAGTAAAATTTACTTAGAAGCTAAAATCAAAAAAAGAGATATTAATAACAAGTCTCACCATCATTAAAATTATATTTACTATTTAGTTATATGCTGAATTATATAAAATTTACATTTCTTCGTTTCCTACCGAAGCATGGATTATCAAAACTTATTTATCATCTATCTCGTATTAAATTAAAACTTTTTAAAAACTTTATAATTAATATTTTTATAAAAATCTATAATGTTGATATGGATGAGGCTGAATATGAAAATATTCAGGATTATGAATCTTTTAATGATTTCTTCACAAGAAATTTAAAAAAAAATGTACGAAAGTGGACTCTAGATAGTAGATTCATACTTTCTCCTGTGGATGGCCAAATTAGTCAAATAGGTGATATTGATAATAATGATTTAATACAAGCTAAAAATTATAAATATAGCCTAGATGGACTTCTTGGTGCTGAAAAAGATCTAGCTTATGAATTTAAAAATGGGTCTTTTGTAACTCTTTACCTATCTCCACGTGATTATCATCGCATTCATATGCCAATTACAGGTCGCCTCATTAAATCAATATACGTGCCTGGTAATTTATATCCTGTAAATAAATCAAGTGTTGAAAATGTTAAAAGATTATTTTCATGTAATGAGCGTCTTATATCAATTTTTGAGACAAAATTAGGTCTAATGGCTCAAATTATGATTGGAGCAATATTTGTTGGTAGCATGGAAACAGTTTGGGCAGGTGAAATTAAATCAACTAATAAAGATAAAATATTAATGAATGAATATCTAAGAGAGTCAATCAAATTAAATCAAGGTGAAGAATTTGGTCACTTTAATATGGGATCAACTGTTATACTATTATTTCAAAAAGATAAAGTATTATGGGGAAGAGATATAAAAAATGATACTTTAATAAATGTAGGACAAATATTGGGAAATAAAGAGAACGGTTAGTTTAAAATGCAGATAAACAAAGATTCATTAATGTATTAGGTGATAGACCAATAATCAATATTAAAAGACCATTAATTGTTAAAACTGTTCGCATTTGTTGTGACGCCTTAATCGCACGCATGGTATCAGGTTTATCAAAACACATAATCTTAACAATCCTGAGATAGTAATAAGCGCCTATAATTGAGAAAAACACTGCTGCTACAGCTAATACAAAAAATCCTGAATCAACTAGCTCTTTTATTACAAACCATTTTGACCAGAAGCCAAGAAATGGAGGGACACCAGCCATTGAAAACATTAAGAATAGCATAATAAGTGCGAACCAACTGTTTCTTACTATTAAGCCCTTAAAATCTTCAATTTTCTCTGCTTCTAAATCAAAACGACCTAATAAAATTATCATTCCAAAAGCACCTATTGTCATCAATGAATAACTAATAACATAAAACATAGAACCTGCAAATCCAGATGGAGTGCCTGCGATTAAACCAAGAAATAAATAACCAACATGGGCTATGGTAGAGTAAGCTAACATACGTTTTATATTTTCTTGTGCAATTGCAATAATGTTACCAATAGCCATTGATAGTATCGCCAACAAACTTAAGATAGATTGCCAATCATCAATAAGTGGAAAAAGTCCATCGACAAGCACACGAACAGCAATTGCAAAAGCTGCAATTTTAGGAGCACTACTGATAAACAGTGTTACTGAAGTAGGCGCGCCTTGATAAACATCAGGAAGCCACATATGAAAAGGAGCCGCACCTAACTTGAAAGCAATCCCAACAATAATAAATATCATTCCATAAACTAGATATATTTTTTCAATAGCTGAATTATTTATTGCATCAGCGATATTTGTTAATTGCAATGAACCAGTTACACCATAAATCATAGATATACCATACAACAACATACCAGATGCTAATGCTCCCAAAACAAAATATTTAATTGCAGCCTCAGTTGAATATTTTGATTTACGATGCATTGCAACCATCGCATAAAGTGAAAGTGAAAGTAGCTCGATACCAAGATAAACAGAGAGTAAGTGGTATGCTGAAGACATAATCATCATGCCAAGAACAGCAAATAAACCGAGCACAAAGTACTCACCCTTTAATAATTCACTCTCTTTTAGATATTCATATGAGTAAAAGAAAACAATAATACTTATACCGCAGATAACGATCTTAAGTATCACGCTCATTGTGTCTGTAATAAACGCTCCATTAAACGCAAGATATGAATAATCGGGGCTATAATAAAAAACCATGCAAATAGTTAACAATAAACTCAATTGCGTTATCCAATATGTTATTTTACGAAATTTGTCTTCGCTGAATGCGTCGACGAGCAACACAACACAAGTCATCACAAGCAAAGTAATTTCTGGCATCAAAATTATTAAATCTGTTCTCATAGTCTATAATTTATAATATCTTTGATTGAGTAATTTGCTCTACAAGCTGTTGAATTGATACATGCATAAGATCAAATAGAGGTGCAGGCCAAATACCAAATAACAACACAACAACTGCTAATAAAAAAAGGATTAAACTCTCTCTTGCATCAATATCTTTTAAATCTGAAACCTCTTCCTTAATAGCTTCACCAAATATAACTCGCTTATACATCCATAATGTATAAGCAGCACCCAAAATAAGTGTAAGTCCTGCCGTAAATGCAATCCAAAAATTTAATTTAAAACTACTTAGTATTACTAGGAATTCTCCAACAAATCCTGAGGTGCCTGGTAAACCTGAATTTGCCATAGCAAATAACATCATAAAAGCAGCAAAACAAGGCATGCTGTTTATAACGCCACCATAATCTTTAATCATACGGCTATGAAGCCTGTCATACATCATACCAACACATAAAAACATTGCTGCAGAGATAAATCCGTGAGATATCATTTGCATCAATGCGCCCTCTATACCCATTACTGCACCAGATAATGAATTAGTTGACGCAAAAATACCAAATGGAATAAAAAAACCTAGTGTTACAAAACCCATATGTGAAATTGATGAATATGCAATTAATTTTTTCATATCTTCCTGAACCAAAGCAACAAAACCAATATATACAATCGCAATCAAAGATAACAAAATCATTGGAGTGGCAAAGAAAAAACTTGCATCGGGAGCAATAGGAAGACTAAATCGAAGAAAGCCGTAACCACCCATTTTTAACATTATTGCCGCTAGTACAACAGATCCTCCAGTTGGTGCCTCAACATGTGCATCTGGCAACCATGTATGAATAGGCCACATCGGAATCTTGACTGCAAACGCTAAGAAAAAAGCAATAAATATGAGTTTTTGTGCTGTTAATCCAAGTGATGTTTGCTGCATATCTTCAATATTGAAACTTCCACTAATAGAATATAAATAAAGAAGTGCTACTAACATAAATACTGATCCCAAAAAAGTATAAAGGAAAAATTTAATGGTGGCATAAACACGATTTGGTCCACCCCAAATTCCAATAATCAAAAACATGGGGATAAGCATGGCCTCCCAGAATACATAAAATAAAATACTATCTAATGCAGCAAAAACACCATTCATTAATCCAGTCAAAATAAGAAAAGCGCACATGTAAAAAGATATATATTCATCTATAACTTCCCAGGCTGCTAATACCACAATGACCGTAGTGAAACTTGTGAGCATTATTAATGGCAGTGCAATACCATCAACACCAAGATGATATTTTATAGAAAATGATTCAATCCAATAAAACTCTTCAATAAATTGCATTCCTAAAAAATTATTATCGAATTGATAATAAAGAATAATTGAAAATAAAAAGGTAGCTAAGCTTATTAGAAGAGAAAAATGTTTTACTACCTTCTCTTGCTGATCACCAATAATAAGTGACCAAATACCACCTAAAATTGGCATCCATATTAATATGCTTAATATTGGTATGTTATCTAAAATCATTTTAATTAATAGAAAACTCCATGCACAAAAATAGCAATCAGAAGAAGCAACCCTATAATAATGGAGAACGCATAGTGATAGAGATAACCTGATTGCATATGGCGAATAAAACTGGAAAAAATGCGAATACTTTTAGCTGAGCCATTAACTAAAATACCATCAATTAATTTAGCATCACCATAATGAGATAATAAATGACCAATTTTTCTTACTCCGCCAGCAAAGAAAACTTGATTAAAATCATCAAATCCATATTTATTAACAAGCAGTCGGTAAATGAAACCTATATGTCCGACTATCATTCCTGGAAGATTAGGAAACTTAATGTAACATAACCAAGCGACGAACAATCCTGCAAAAGAAAGATAGACAGGTGGATGTAAAAAAGCATGGGTTATGAAAGAAAATATTCCTTTATATTCTGCTCCAATAATTGATAAAGCATTGTTTTCTGACGAGACATATATTGCGCTACCGAAATAATTACCACTTAATACTGGATCAATTAAGAAAAAACCGAGTATAAGTGATGGTATAGCTAGAACTAACAGTGGCGTAGTAACAACGGCTGGCGCCTCGTGTAATTTTTCCCATTTCTCCCGACTCATGTTTTCTTTTCCAAAAAAAGTCATGAAAAAGAGGCGAAAACTATATAGAGCAGTAATAAAAACACCTAATAGAACTGAATAATAGGCAAAACTAGATGCTGGTAAGGATGAATAGTGAACAGCCTCAATAATAATATCCTTTGAAAAGAAGCCAGATGTCCCGGGAAAACCAATTAAAGCCAGAGAACCAATAAAACAAGTGAAACAAGTTATTGGCATATATTTAAAAAGTCCTCCCATTTTTCTCATATCCTGCTCATGATGCATAACAATAATGACAGATCCCGCTGCTAAAAATAAAAGTGCTTTAAAAAAAGCATGCGTTACAAGATGAAACATTGCTGCCGCATATGCAGATGCGCCGAGAGCCACAGTCATATAACCTAATTGTGATAGTGTTGAATAGGCGACAACACGTTTAATATCATTTTGAACAAGTCCAAGAATCCCCATAGATAAAGCAGTAATTGCGCCAATTATTAAAATAAAATTTAATGCTGTAGCAGAGAGTTCAAATAATGGTGACATTCTGGATACCATAAATATTCCTGCTGTAACCATTGTTGCTGCATGGATTAGTGCTGATATTGGGGTTGGACCCTCCATTGAATCTGGCAACCATACATGTAGTGGAACCTGTGCTGATTTACCCATTGCACCGATAAACAAACTTATACAAATAACGGTCATTAAAGACCACGGCTCACCATTAATAATTGTTATCGTTGTATCAGCATGCTGCTCAACGTTTTTAAAAACCTCTACATAATCAAGAGTATCGAAATACATGAGTACAGCAGCTATCCCTAAAAGAAAACCAAAATCTCCTATCCTATTAACTAAAAATGCCTTTAAATTTGCAAAAATAGCACTCTCTTTTTTATACCAAAACCCAATAAGTAAATATGAGACTAATCCGACTGCCTCCCAGCCAAAAAACAATTGTAAGAAATTATTTGACATTACTAACATCAACATTGCGAACGTAAACAAGGAAATATAACTAAAAAAACGCTGGTAACCTGGATCATTTTGCATATAACCAATGGTATAAATATGAATCATCCATGATACAAAACTTACGACGACCATCATCGTAGCTGACAGTTTGTCAATCAAAAAACCGATTTGAAAATCAATACCGCCACTTGTCAGCCAAACATAAATTGATTGATTATAATCTGCAGCACCATCGATAATATGATGCTTATATACCAATAATGAGAGCACAGTAGATATTCCAACACCAATATTTGTTACCCAGTGTGCGCCATGTCTACCAACTAGGTTTCCAAATAACCCTGCGATTAATGAGGCAAAAAGCGGTGCTAGAACAATAATTAGGTAGAAGGTTTCCATATAACCACTCATATGCTACCCCTTCATACTATCAAGTTCGGAAACATTTATAGTGTCTCGGCTACGAAACATTACAACTAAAATAGCAAGTCCAATTGCAGACTCTGCCGCGGCTACAGTTAAAATAAAAAAAACAAAAACTTGGCCGTGAATATCGCCAAGAAAATAAGAAAATGCGATAAAATTAATATTAACTGATAACAACATTAATTCAATACACATCAACAGTATGATTATATTTTTTCTGTTTAGAAAAATACCAGCAACACTAATACAAAAAAGAAGTGTTCCAAGTGATAATACTTCGGGTAAAGTAATCATTTTAGTCTTCCTTTTCTTCTGACTTCATTTTTACAACACGCAATCTATCATCCTTTTTGGCCAGCACCTGAACATCAGGTTGTGTTGATTTAGTAATCTTTGATTTATTTAGACATAATGAAATTGCAGCTATAATAGCAACAAGTAGAATTGCGCCAGCAATTTCGAAGTGATATAAATAATCTTGATATATTGCTAATCCAAGTAGTTTAGTATTACTTTGTATTGTTGAGATACTTCCCTGAGAATATATATCTGAAAGAAAATAATCTGAGCTGACAATCAAACCCATTGCAACTACCATAAAGAATGCGATTATAATCCCTAGTGGAAAATAACGTGCAAACCCCTGTCTCAATGTTGCAACGTTAATATCTAGCATCATAATAACGAATAAGAAAAGTACCATCACTGCTCCTACGTAAACTAGTACAAGTGCAATAGCTAAAAATTCTGCATTAAGAAGCAGCCAAATAGCTGCGGTAGAAAAAAAAGAGAGTACAAGAAATAATGCTGCATGAATCGGATTTTTTATTGCTACAACCATAGTTGCCGAAAAAAGTAATATCGCGCTAAAAAAATAGAATATTATTTGGGTCATAATTAACGAAATTTAGCGTCTTCCTGACGATCAGCTGCGATTTCCTTCTCGTACTTATCACCTATTTCTAAAAGTTTTGATTTAGTCATCAATAAATCGCCTCTCTCTTCACCATGATATTCAAATATTCTGGTTTCAACGATGGAGTCAACTGGACATGACTCTTCACAAAATCCACAAAAAATACATTTCGTTAAATCGATATCATAACGTGTTGTTCTACGGCTTCCATCCTCACGTTGCTCTGATTCAATAGTTATTGCATTTGCTGGACAAACAGCCTCACATAATTTACAAGCAATGCAGCGTTCCTCGCCATTAGGATATCTCCTTAATGCATGTAAACCGCGAAATCTATTTGACTGTGGTGTTTTCTCTTCTGGATACTGAACAGTCAATTTGCGTTTAAACATATATTTACCAGTAAGATATAATCCTTTCATTAGTTCTAATAAAAAAAGACTATTTAGGTAATATTTAACTCTATTAATAATTTTTTTCATTGTATATCTCAACTAAACCAAGGCGGAAGATCTATAACTACTAAACTAGAAATAACTACTAACCAAACAATTGTTATTGGAATAAACACTTTCCAGCCAAGACGCATGATTTGATCGTAACGGTAACGTGGAAATGTCGCACGAAACCATAAAAATAAGAACATAAAAATAGAAGTTTTTGCTAGCAACCAAAACATGCCTGGTACCCAACTAAAAATATCCTCAAGAAAAATAATACCTTGAAATGGCGACAACCAACCACCAAAAAACAATAACGCTGATAACACAGCAATCAAAATCATATTTGCATATTCAGCCATAAAAAATACTGAAAAAGCCATGCCGCTATACTCTACATGAAACCCAGCAACAAGCTCAGACTCACCTTCAGCAACATCAAATGGTGCACGATTAGTTTCGGCGACACCTGATATAAAATAAATAACAAATAAAGGTAAGAGTGGCAACCAAAACCAATGAATTACACTTCCTGATTGTGCATTTACGATCTCTCCTAAATTCAAACTACCTGCAGCAATCAACACCCCAACTAATGCAAAACCCATTGCAATCTCATAAGCAACTATTTGTGCTGCTGAACGTATCGCACCTAAAAAAGCATATTTAGAATTTGATGCCCATCCTGCGATAATTACACCATACACTGCTAAAGATGTTAGCGCTAAAACATATAATAAACCTGCGTTTATATTAGCCAAAACTTTTGTGTCATCGAAAGGAATAACCGCCCATGCAGCTAGTGCCGGAGCAAGTGAAAGTATCGGTGCTATAATAAATAGTGAACGATTTGCATTTAATGGAATTATAATCTCTTTTGCGATCAATTTAACCGCATCCGCTATGGGTTGCCCTAATCCCCATAAACGAAAACCAAATAAACCAACTCGATTTGGGCCTATTCTACCTTGAATAAAACCAATTACTTTTCGTTCAGCATACGTAAAGTAAGCAACAGCAATCATAACAGGAACAACAATTGCTAGTATTTTTATTGTTGTCTGAAAAAATAACATCGCCTCAGTTTGATAATCAACAGGAAAGACAGCAATTGTTAATGGCAACAATATGTATTGGCTAATTATATTGTATATGGTTTCAATCACGCCTTAGACCTTTTTATTTTAATCGAACCAAAAGCGCCACCTAACTCGATCTGGCTTGGATGTGATGATTGAATTAAAACACAATTATCTGGCACCCTATCATCGATCTCAACAGTCATCTGGACTTCTTTTTCAGCTTGATAAACTAATGCCATATCAACTTCTGATAATTTGCTCTTATTTGCGAGACTTGTGTTAATGTGAATTGAACCATCTGAAACATCGCGTGTATTTTGTAATGATGTCGCTCGCCTTGTTAGTGGATCAATCATATTCATTGGTGTTTCTGTAATTCGCTGTAAGCCTCTAACTTTGGGTAGGCTAGTAACATTTGTTGACCAATCTTGATAATTATCACGTTTGATTTCATCTATAATATTAATCACTTCATCATAGATTACATCAGAGCTCTCATAATTAAAGCCGTCAACACCCAAACAATTTGCAGTATTCTTTAGCGCTTTCCATGCAGGTAATGCCTCACATTGTGGTGGAACTGCATTGCTAAAACGTTGAGTAACACCCTCATTATTAATA